>Ga0208769_1000107_pt1 | contig 41574 bp, 44 predicted proteins | sample AntAceMetag02UKC_FD_184768 | JGI IMG/M metagenome (GOLD analysis project Ga0208769, IMG submission 184768) | Saline lake microbial communities from Ace Lake, Antarctica- Antarctic Ace Lake Metagenome 02UKC (SPAdes) (version 2) | ecosystem: Environmental > Aquatic > Non-marine Saline and Alkaline...
AAAAGGTGAAGGTTAAAAAATGGCGATAGGTACGCTCGATACATATCTGATCGACGGCGAACAGAAGTTCGACGAAGCCGCCAAGGCCGAACGGTGGTATCTGACGTTCGCGATACCGCGGGTCGACCGGCCGGAGGCTAATTTCGGGGCCATCCTGGCGGACCTACTGACATAATGGAAGAACCACTGAAAAGAATGGCCGAGACCATGAAGTCGCTCGAGGGCGAAGTGGATAAGCTTCGCCAACAAGTGAACGGCCAGGACTCCGGACTACTCGAACGGGTAAAAATCATCGAAGATCAGGAAGGGGCCGATCCGACGAGTCTCGCGGGGACCGGCGAGGCATACGAAACGCCGACCATCATCACGGATTTTATCGACGAAGAAGAGCCGGTCGAAGAACTGCTGCCAGACGAAATGGAGTTTGGTAAACCGACGGCCAATGTGACTACTGATGTCGCAACCGTGACGATGCAGCCGTGCGACTCGGCGGGTGCGAGCTTCGCCAGTGCTCCGACCGCGACGGCCTACGTTGCCAACGATCGCCAGACGCAGGCGACTGCAGCAAGGGGCTGGACCACGAGCACAGTGTTATCGTTTATCCGTTTCACGCCCTGGGTCGCCGGTACGCCGAACATCGAGGGCGTTCTGATTGGCGAAAGTCCTGGCAACATGCCTTCCAGGGGAATCATCATGTACGATGGGGTGATAGCCGATATCCCGACCGGCTGGACGCTGTGCGATGGTGGAAATGACGGCAACGGGGTCGCAACGCCCGACATGAGCGGCATGTTCGTCGTCGGCTACGATACGAGCGATACTGACTACGACACGATAGGCAACACCGGCGGATACAAGCTGCACGGCCCGACAGAGAACGAACACGCGAAATTCAGGACCTACCCGGCAACCACCGGCGACAATAATTGGGCCTACTGGGCTAACGATCAAGTGACCCCCTTCGACCCCGTCGACACTGACAACCGGCCACTCTACTACACCCTGGCGTTCATACGGAAAGACTGATGATACCGAAGATCATACATTTTATCTGGCTCGGACCGATGCTGGACTGGGTGACCGATAACATCAGGCGGTTCGAGACATTGAACCCCGAACATAAGATCAGCCTCCACCGGGACGCGGGCGAACTAATGGGGGACTACAAGGAAGCGTACGGGCATTGCGTGAACATCTCCGCGCAAAGCGATCTGCTGAGGCTGTCGGTTCTGGAACGGCACGGCGGATGGTACTTCGACACCGACACGTTCGCCCTTCGACCGGTGGCCGACATCGAGCGAGCCTACGACATCGGCGACCGTCTGTTCGCACCGGCGTGCGGAGGCACCGCGGATATCGACGTTCCAATTATCGCAACTTCCAAAACGTGCGTGATATGGCCGTTCGTTCACGAGTTCATCGCGAACGCCGAACTGCCGCAGAAAGATTTCTGGTACTTCGCCAATACCATGATGACACGGATCAACCGCGAACATCCGGGCGTTATCGAACTCGGCAGGCCCGACGATTTCCACATAAGAGGCGAACCCAACATCCACACCTATCTCAGGCTGACGGCTGGCGAGACCGTGCGGACGAAAGCGTTTTGCGTCCACGGATTCGTGGGAGCGGGAACGTCGAACAAACCGTGGCCGATAATTAAAAAAGACGATAGATAAAAAGGCGAACCGATGGCTAAAAAGAAACCGAAATCAAAAATACTGCCCGGACGGAAGCCAAACTACGTCAAGGCGGTCGAGGACAACGCGTCCGGACTCTATAAGCCCAAAGTAGCGACCGGGACGATAGGCGTCACGCCCAGGGGCGGGACGCCGATCAGAGTATCAGCGGCCGACGCGAAGGCCAGACGAACGTACAAACCCGGCGAGGCCGAATCGGCTAACGCGGACCTGAAGGCCGAGACCACCAAACGACTCAAGGCGGTCGAATCAATATCGGACGGCAAAACGCTGCGGAAATCAAAGAACCCGCTGGCAAGGCTGGTCGGGCAAGTACCCCGGGCACTGAAAGCGGCCGGCGGGGCGATCGAAGATGTTACAGCCAGAGACACGCCGATCGCGAAACGGGCGGCGAGCAAAACGCGAGACAGGCTGGGGTCGACCAGGTACGGAAACGCCATACGCGAAATGAAGGCGTCGGCGGCGCTTGAAAAACGGCCGGGAAGAGTGGATACCGGAATGAGCATCGACGGGGTGAACGTAAGCATCCCGGATACCTGGGATATGGATCTCTATCGAGAAGTGGCCCACGATCTGCGAATGAGCGGGTCGGGCGGCGCGACCGGCGGGGCAATGAGCCTCCGGGAAGCGCACGACGCGGCGGCCAAAATATTCAGGAAGCAGCACGGAGACGAACGCAACTGGGACAAACAGGGCAAAACACGCGATAAGTACGGCAACCCGATCACCGTCGACTATGCGATTCAGAGTAAGAAAAGCGCGATCGCCCGCGAGACCGCCAGGCTGACGGGAAAGTCCGTGTGGGTACCCGGCATAGGCGACAGCATAGGAGGGTACGCGCTGCCCGACGAGGCGGGTAGAGAACTGCGGGAACTGCTGGACTCGATAGAGGACGCCAAGGGCGGGAAGTCAGTAAAAAAGAATTTGACGGCGGTCGAGAAAGTGCTCGCCTACGACGTGCGAGGAATACACTTCCCCGATAAGGACGATCCGCCCGGAAAAGAGAGCGAACTGACGCTGACGAAACTCGGCGGCATGAGAAAGGCTCTTGAGAAAGGAATAATAACGATCGACGAATACGCGGAACAGGCCAAGCCGCTATTCGACCAACTAGCCAAAAATGCGGGACGTAAGGCGAAAGCCAAACGAGAGGAAAAGGCGAAGGTCGATACAGCGGCCGCCACGATCGAGGATCGGAAACAAGCAAAGATTCGACAGGACGCCGAAACCGACGAAGCGAAGATGATGCACGAGCGGGCCGTCGACGATGTCGCGGTGGCCAAGGCTCGCATAAAGGAACTGAGAGAATCGATTCTCGATCTCAAGGAGTGGGTTGACTACGAGAATCCAGAGACCCCCAAGCAGCTTGAAATCGCCGGCGAAATGGCGAGACAGAAGAAAGAACTCGCCGGACTCCGAGACGGGATGGACGAAATGAACGAGGCTGTAAAATCGACCCGCGATACGTGGGACGATGAACGGAAGACCGGCCGGCAGTATCTCAGGCCGGCGGCCGAACCGAACGAACTGGGCGGCGGCGACCTGCACCTCCGACTCGGCGGCGGGATGGGCGGGGCGCCGACGACGGATGTTAATAAGATGGACCCGACCGCATCAGCGATCGCGCCTGGAGCGGAACTGCCGGAACCGACCGCCACCCTGGAACCCGATACAGTGCTCCAGGGGATCGTACCGAACATCGATTGGACGAAAAAGGGGTACGACGGGCGAGATGGGATAGCGGATGGCGCCGCCAGAGTGGTCCAGACCGGGCCAATGAAAACGACGCTCGAAGTTACCGGACCTGAAGGAGAAACCAAACGGTTCACGATCGATACCCCCGACGTCGATAATTATTACGCGCCAATAGGATCGGACGCGACCAGGAGGGATATCAGCAAACCGACAGTTGGGATGAGACTCCAATCGAACGAACCGAACGGAGAAGTGTACTCGGTGTCCGAGGTTTCCGAGGACGGTCAACAGGTTACGCTAACGGTTCGCGAAGACGCCGACAAGGGCGCCAAGCGGTTCGACGTGGATCCGGACAAGGACGGCAGTATGCTGGACTACATGAACACGAACCGCCTCAAACGAGTAGTCCCTATCAGTGAACTGGCCGAGAAGTACTCCGTCGAAGGGGCGCCGAAGAAACCGGCGACGCCAGGTGAGAAAATGCCGCCGGAGACCGCCAGGAAGTACGCCGACTTCTACGGCGACCGTGAGCTCGTCGAACGGGCAGCGGTAGCCGACGGGTGGAGTATCTGATATGCCCAACGTGTTCGATGAAATCTACGCCGAGGACCAAGTAGCGGAAATCAAACCGCCGAGGCCGACCGAGCCGACCGAAACAAACGTGTTCGACGAAGTCTACGGCGCCAAGACAGCGACCGAACCACAACCGACCGGACCGTCGACCGGGCCAAACGTGTTCGACGCAATCTACGATCCGTTCGAAGGGGTCGGACTGGATCCGACCGAAGCGAGGAGAAGACTCAAAACGCACGGACAAATCACAGCGTCAGTCGACGCGGGCAATGACCTGTCACCAACACAACAGGAAGCAGCCGTCGGACTGTCGGACAGGATGAAAGCCGATATCGCGGCCAGGCTCTACGAAAAGGAACGATTCTCAGCGGGGGCGACGATAGGCGACTACACCCAAAACGCTCAGACGTACTCGCTCGCGGCGGGCGATTCGGAGATCGGCCGGGAACTCGAGAGGCATCGAATAAGCAAGGGCGGGTCGAGTGTTATCGGGGCGTTGACCAACAAGGCCAGAAAGGCCGCGTTCGGCGTCATGGAGAAGCATACGCCCCAGGTGATGATGAAGGCGATCGCGGACATCGACGAGCGGCGCCAAGGGCCAAAGGTGCTGACCGACGAGGGGTACGCGATGCGGTTCGCCATGGCGCATCAGCACTTCCTCAAACAAAAACCGCTTTGGGATATGGCCGCGAAGATCGTCAAGCATCCTGAGGGTGCGTCGAAGGGACTGCTGGAAGCTGAGGATGCAATATGGGACATGTCGGAAAAGGACGCTGCGGTGTTGCTGTCGTTTGTCTATGAACATTCGGTAGAAAACGCAGAGGAGACAACAACGCTTGGCGGGGTCGCAACCCATATAGACCGAGGGTCCGACCAGTTTTGGCAGTTCATCGTCAATATGGCCACTCTCCTGGGCGGCGACGAACACAGCAACGACATACAACTGCGATTAAACCGAATCAAGGGCGCTATGCTTGCGGGCGATCCGGTCGCCGGTCGGAATATACTCGAAGAAGGGCTGTTCGGAGCGGCCGAGATGGTGGTTCCGCTGCTGGCTACAGCAGCTGTTGGCGGTGTCGCTGGCAAGATTGGCGGTAAGGTCGCCGGCAAGATCGCAGGTACGGCGGTGTGGGTACCGGCGGGTGCGTCTACTATTTACACGGGCATGCGCGATGCGGGGATCGGGCACGGTGAATCGAAAGTAATAGCACTTGCGGGCAGTGTCCCGTATGCGATGATCGAAATGTTGAAGGCTCGTCAGCTAATACCAAAGAAGTTCCTGGGCAAGGCTCTCCGTAAAGGCGCCAAGGAAGTAGTAAAAAAGACGTTCCGAAAGGCGGTGACGTCCAGGCTGCTGAAGGCCGGGGCGGTGTATTCAGCCGAATGGATGGAGGAAGTACTACAGTCGGGCGTGACGCTCAGTTCAATAGCGCTGGGCGCCTATCTGGACGAAAACGCGCCCGGAGTCGACTACAAAAAACAACTCAAAGAGATAAAAAAAGAACTGATCGCCGCGGCCAAGTCGCTGCCCTGGCTCATGGGCGGCGGGCAGATGGCCGCGGGAGTATCCGACGTTCAGGCTACCAAAACGCGCAAGGCTTTAAACGCCAAGATATCGCGGGCCAGGGCGATGGGTAAATATTTTCGCGAAACGGCGAAAAGTATACGAGAAGCCGCCGAGGAACGGAGGACGCCCACAAAGACCACGGAGGTGGCTGGGGAGACCGCTGTTAAGCCGACGGAGGGCACGACGCCCACTGAGGCGGCTGGGGAGATAGAGGCCGCTGAAGACGCGGAGAGCGACGGCGAACTGCCGGAGAATGTTCTCCACGAAGATCTGCTCGAAGATGGGTGGGTCCAGGCAACGACGGGCACAGCGACCGAAAAGACGCCGACGGAGGTCGCCGAAACCGTCCGAAGTAACGGCGAACTGGTCGAGAATGTTGCGGGAAGGTCTTATTACAAGGTGGTTTCCGACGATGATACAGAGGTTCGGGCATACGAAAATGGCGATGTTCTTCTGATGTATCCAGACGGCAGTAAAGGGTTTGGACGTGGCGGCGAGGGCGATTGGTATCGGCAGGAACCCGCCGATCCGGCCGTTAAAGACGCGATCGGGATGGCGAAAGCGGCGGTCAAGAGAGGCGATTCGACCGGAAAGATCAAAAAACTCGCCGAAACACTACGCGAAAGCGACGGAGACGAGGCCGCCGATGCGTTCCTGGGCGAGGCGGGAGAGCATACAGGACCGGATTCTCCCAGCGCCCAACGAAAACTCGGCGCCAAAAAGACCAAAGTGCAGGCCAAAAAGACCAAAGTGCAGGAAATAACTGCAAAATCGCCTGTGGCCGACATGGCGATCGAAGATCTGTTCGCCGAGGCTGAATCGCTGAAGATCGACCGGGGAAATCTGAACCATGCCGAACTGGTCGACGCGGTCGAGCGGGCCAGGAAGGGGCAGGCCGAAGATCAGGCCAAGACCGACGAACTGAAGGAATGGACACGGACCGCCCTACAACCAAAGGGCGGGGCCACGGCAGCCGAACCGGAAAGCGAACCGAAACCCGGCAAGGTCTCAGCGAAACCCCCCAAGGTTTCAGCCAAACCCGGTAAGGTCTCAGCGAAACCCCCCAAGGCTACCGGCGATCTTGCGGAAATGAGCTACAACGAGCTGCGGACGCTGGCCAGATCGCTGAGGGTTAGCGCCGCGGGGTCCAAGGAAGCGGTCGCCGACCGGATCCGGCAGAAACAAAAAGACGACGCGAAAAAGAAACCGACGGCGCCGGCGGCGAAAGAACCGAGCAAACATCCGATGCGAGATAAGTTCGAGGTTATCGCCCAGAAACAGGTAGGCGGTTCGGCGGCGGCCGACGTGATGAGGATTTGGGATTCAGTGGCCGCCGAATGGGCGAGACGGACCGGCGGGAAGGCCGAGGATTTTTGGGGCCAGGTGCTCGCCGACGTCCGCGAAGGCGGAGACGTCACCAAACCGCCAGGGCTGGATCAATCTGGACTGTTCGACCAGGGCGAGACCGATCTGTTCGGCAGGCCGATCGTCCGACCCATGGGCGGCAAACAGGAAACGCTCATAGGGACCGGCGAAATGACCGAACGGGGGGTCGGAGAAGTAGAGATCACCGACGAACTCGAAGCCGAGGCGGTCAGGATCGTTACGGCGTCCGGGTTCAAGATCAAAACGGCGAAAGAACTGCTGGGGGCGCTGAGAGCGAAACACAAGGCCGCAACCGATGCGATGTTCAATAAACCGACCGACCCGCTGCCAGAGGCCGGCGAGGCGCTGATCAGGGCGATCAAGGGCGGTACGCTGTTCCAGGGCGAACGAGGCGGGGTGCAGTTCATACGCGACGGGAAAGCGATCCTGAGCCTGTTCGAAAACGCCGACGTGTCTACGTTCCTGCACGAACTGATCCACATCGTGCGACGCATACCAAACTTCTTCAGCGATGCGGAAATAGCGATACTCGAAAAGTCCGCGGGCGTCGCCGGCGGGAAGTGGAACGTACCGGCCGAAGAGAAACTGGCAAAGGCCTGGGAAAAGTTCTTCATGACCGGCAAGGCGCCGACCGATATGCCAGGTCTGAAAAAAGTGTTCAAGAGACTCAAAGCACTACTGAGGAGACTCTACCAGGCGATCAAACATACAGGCAAAGTAACGCCCGAACTTCGAGCGGTGTTCGATCGGATACTCGGGTCGAACGTAACGCTCGAAACGGCCGCCGAAATGAAACGACGGCAAGTCGACGATCGAGCAGCGGCCAGGCAAGTCAAGATGCTCGAAGAGGCTATGAGGCTTCAGTACAACGAATATTACGGGCCGATCGAACTGGAACGGGAAGCGGCCGAAGGGGAAGTCGATAGCGGCGCCGAGCAGTACGGTCAAGATGCACTGCCCACCAGGTTCAAGGATAAACTGCCGACCGAACTGAAGGAAGCGATGTCAGGGCAGTTCAATCTGATGAGGCTGGTGTCGGTCTCTAAACCGGGCGACCCGGACTACGGGCAATCGACCGGGGCCGCCGACGCGCTGGGGACACTGGGGGCCGAAGAGTTTGTACGACGACTGGCGCTGATTGGGGCGGGGGCCAAAGGCGAAATAGAACGTATGGCCGAAAGGCTCGAAGCAGCCGGGGTGTCCGGAGAGTTCAACTACGGATCGCCCGACGTGGACGTACTGAATGTGGTCCGAAAATGGCGACTGCTAAAAGATATCAAAGGCGAAGGACTCGACGAAAAACCCTACCTCGGCGATGTCGAACAGCGGGTCCGAGAAGCCTACGGGCTCGACGCTGAGGCTATGCTGAAACAGGAGGCGATCGATGAAGCCCCGAGCCAACTGAGCCAGGGGCCTGTTGAACCTTGGGAAATGACGGGTGAGGAATTCGAGAACGCTGAGGATACCGCGTTCCACGGTACAAATCTTGATTTCGACGTGTTCGATCTCGACAAAACAAAAAAGTGGGGAAAGTTCGGCCTGTGGTTCGCCAAGGGAAAAGGCGCAAAGTCGTTTGCTGAATTGTTCGGCAAGAACATAAAAAGCGCGAAGGTCGTTTTGAATAGTCCCAAGAAAATATCGGCCGAGGTATGGGACGGCATTCGCCTGGAACACGCCAAAGATGAGGCGTGGTTTAGAAACTGGCGACGTAAACTGATCGCGGACGGATACGATGGCCTTGTCATTGAAGGCGAAACTGAAATGTTCGCCGGCTTTGAAGTTCACCGACCTATTGACGTCGCCGCTTTCAGTAACGATCAGGTGATGACGCATCGACAATTAGTGCAACGGGCTCTTTACGATGGGCAACCCGTACCCGACCGCGTGCTTGCCGAGTATCCTGATCTGGACCGACCGGAAGTGTTGTCCCAGTCGATGCGACGACCTGTAGGACGCAAGAAAAAGGAAAAGGTTTTTAGTCAGCCGGGTAAGTCGCAACGAGCCGAGGCGGCGAAACGAAACGCCGCCCGAGAAGAAGATCTCGTCAGTGAAAAGAAAGGGGCGATCGCCGGGCGAGTACTACGACGGATCCGAAAAGGGTTCCTGAACATCAGCGAACCGATGAAGAGAGTCGATATCTCGCTGGGGAAGGATGTGTCCGCCCGAACCATATCATGGGCCCACGAACCGGACGCCGGACTGATCGAATGGGAAAATACGCCGCTCGAAGACCTGGGCGTCGCCGGACCGGACGCCAACGAACTGGCCGGCATGAAGTACAACGAAGTAATCGAAATGGCCAAAGGAATGCACCTCGACACGCGAGGGTCCAAGAATATAGTAGCGGCTCGGATAATCGCAGACCAGAACGAGCGAGGCAAAGCCCGAGCACTGGCCGGCGGGTCGACCATCGCCGAGTACGAAAAGGAAATCGACGAACTGCCCGAGGCGTGGCAGACCGATATCAACCTGATCAGAGGCACGCCGGCGACGCCGGAAGGGGCGGCGCTCCAGAATGAGGCGCTTGGCGAAATACCCGACTATCTCAGACCGACCGGAGAAACGCTCAAAACGATATCAGACGAGATTTGGGAAGTGGCGCACGAAATAACAGACGGCAATATAGGGTACGTCGAGGGATATTACTACGGCGCGTTTGAAGATTCGGCGGACGGTTCTCGGACGGTAAGCTCGTTTATGAACTACTACCAGACAACAAAAAGAATGACCGAAAAAAAGGTCTGGCCAACCTACGCCGACGCACTGGCGTTCGGACTGAAACTCAAGGACACTAACCCGGTGACAAACCTGCGCCGCGAAATGGCCCAGGTCCTGAGACTCAAGGCCATGATCGAGTTCCGACAGTATCTAATAACGACCGGAGAAGGCAAGTACATCCTCAAACTCGGCGACGCGACGCCGGAGGAAATGGCGGGCAAGATCGGCGACTTCCAGGAAATCCACGATCCGGTGTTCCGAGCGTACACCGTACACCCCGACCTCGCGCATGTAATAAACAACCTGATCAGAGTCAACCAGGTGACGACCAACAAATATCTCCGCGGACTCAGGCACGTGGCCAACTTCGGGCGGGCGGTGAAGTTCGCCGGCTCGATCTTCCACATGAAAACGATCGCAATCCAGGCGCTGATCGATTCGGGCGGGTACGGTTCGTTCTTAAACCCCAAGAATATCGGCGATAACCTGGCTAACATAATGACGGTCGGGTTCAGGGACAATGACGTCGTATTCGCGACGCCGGAATATCAGAAGTATGTCAGGCTGGGCGGCGGGCATCACGGATCGGCCGAATACGAAGCGCAGGCGTGGATCGATCGGATGCTGTCGGGCCGGGACGCGTCGACGCTATGGAAGGTCGGACGACTCGCGCCGAAACTGGTCACCCAACCGTTCCGGGCGTATACCCGATGGATGTTCAATAAGTGGATACCATGGGTAAAATACGTCAAGTATATGGAAATGGTCGACCGGGCCGAACAGAAGCACGGTCGGGAACTGACCGACGCCGAACACGTCGAGATAATAAAGGAAGGGTCGAACTTCTACGGCGAACAGAACGAACGGATGTACGGACGATCGGCGGGAATGACGTCGGCGCTACGGCTATGGTTCTCCGCTCCGGGGTTCGGAGAAGGCAACTACCGCACCATGTACAAGGCCCTGACCCAAAAGGGGGCGGGCAGGTCCAGGGCGAATATACCAAACTCGCTGGGATTCACGTTCATGACCGCGTCGATCGCGACGTATCTGCTGACCGGACAACTGCCCGAACCGCCGGAAGACTGGGATGATGTGCGGGATCTGTTCAAGGTTAAGACCGGATGGCCGGACGCCAAGGGCCGAGAGATCATGATCGATCTGATGAGCTTCGATAAGGATTATTTCCAGCAACTCGTCAGGCCGGCCGGCTTGGCGCTGACGGGTTCGCCGATCAAGGGGCTTGGCGAATTTCTCTCCACGATCCCAACGCGACTGGGGCACATGAAAGCATCGCACCTGGGACCGATCGCGGATCTGTATCACCTGTCGTCAGGCGACGCGATATACGACTACTTCGGAAACAAAGTCTTCTACCTGACCGACCCGTTCACGATCAAACTCCAGAAACTCTCGGTTCGCTGGCTCCGTGAGTTCCAGCCGATATCGCTGAGTGTAGCTGAGAAGATGATCGGGCAGAGGGTGGCGCCCATAACCGCACTGCTGACCGCACTGCTGGGGATCCGGATGACACTGTCGGAAAAGGAACGGAACGTAAACGAGATCGCACGGGACGTTTGGGACGCACAGAGCAGGAAAGAAGATATGCTCTGGAATATAGTCAAAATGAACAAACCGTACGAAGCGATTCGAGACTTCAACGAAATGGTCGAACGGGTAAAGAGCCATCCGGACATTACCGACGAACTGGTCGAGCGGCTCGATAAACTCACGATCGATCCGGTGAAACTCGTCGCCAACAGGATAAAGAGACTCACCGTCCGAACGATCGACGAGAAGGACCGCGAACGGACAATTAACTGGCTCGATAAGATGGGAGTATCGACCGACGACGCCGAGGATAAACTCAACGCGGCGATGAGAGAGTCGTACAAGGATTCAAGACTCACACCAGGCGAGCAGAGGCGACGGATAGCCGGCAAGGTCGAACGACTCCAGGCCAGACTCGAAGGGACCGAAACAGCCGAACTGATGAGGTCGACGGTAGCATGGCTCAGTGAGAGGACATTAAGCGACGATAAGACCGAACAACTGCTGAAGAAACTACACGATCAGGGGATAACTACCTACGGAAAGGCGCGGATACTACTGTCCAGACATCATCGGAAAAGAAATTCGCAGAAAAAAACCGCTCGCCAAGCGGTCCGGAGACTGAGGGCCAGATTCAAAGAGCCCGAAGCGAAATAACACTGGCTTTATACACCTTTCCACACCTTTCCACACGTTTACGACTAACCGACGGGGCACGTTCGAAGGTCTCTGTCTGTAGAATTTTTGCGGGAATCCAGAAAAAGTATTAAGGAAAGTGTTGTTTTGATACGATACTGTGCGTAGAACATAAGCAGAAGCGAACGAAGACAACGAAAGGACCGATATGCACAACCGACCGGAACTCAATGCCAGGCTGCTCGAAAGAGCGATGATGAGGAAGGGATGGGGTATTACCGACGTCGCCGAGGCGTGCGGACTATGCTGGATGACAGTCAGCAGAGTTATGTCCGGTGCTACGAAAAAGCCGGCGTCGGTTAAGAAGGTGGCCGACGCCGTGGACGTTACAATGGATGAACTGATGGGGGCGGACGCGTGATTATGATGTGTGTGATAAATGAAAAATGCGGACTCTGCCGAGATTGGCTCGACGGCTACTGTCGCGGTATAGACACGCCGCCGGGCGGGTGCTACGTCCAGCCGGATATGATGACCGCCGACGATCGCGCCGAGGTCGGTAGACTTTGCGGCGAGCCTGCCGCAGACCAATGATGAATGCGGAATTCTGAATGATGAATGAACGGCAACAGCGAAAGGACACGACATGAACAAGGAATACACAGAACGCGGATTCAGGGTATACGGTTCGATAATCGACGGCAAAGGATCCAGGGTGTGGGTCCAGAAATCTTCGGCTGCTGATCGCCGGTCTGTTTGGATATTCTGTGAGAACAGCGACCCAAACTATGAATCGCCCCAGCCGCACCTGACTGTTGAGCAAGCGACTGAAATAATTGGTCTCTTGCAGACTTTCGTTGAAGAGACAATTATGAACGACGACGGCGCGGTCGACCGCATGGAAGCCGACCTGGCCGACGATCCGACAGCGGATTCCCCGAATGATGAACAGGCGGCGCTATGAGCCAACTTGAGTTAATAGAGACCGTCGACCTGGTCGAGGAACTTCTCAATCGATGCGATATCGGCGCTGTTGTCTTTATGAAGATCGGGGTCCAGGACAATACGAATCTCTATATCCGGCGATGGAAAGGCAACACGCACACAGTAATGGGACTCTTAACCGATATGCAGATGAAGGCAATGTTGTATTTCGAGGAAGTTGAAGAATCTGACGCCGAGGAGGATGAACTGTAACCAATGATGAATGCGGAATTCTGAATGATGAATGAACGGCGATAACATAAAAGGAAACGACATGAGATATATGGACATGACGCTCTACAAAGGACCGAGCTCCAGAAGGCGAGGGCGGTGGCCGCTGTCGGAACGGGGTACGGACGCCCTGGGGTTCCTGGCGATCGCGGTACTGGTCGTTTGGTTTCTAACTCTACCTCAACCCTGGGCGGAAAAACACGGAGAAACGGACAATGAAAGCGACAGCAAAATTATCGATCCTGTGCAGACGCGTATGGAACAAAATCAGAAAAGCCAAGGGCTGGCACGCGGGGGTAAGGAGAAAGACGCCGAAAAAACTCGTACAACGATTGATCGACGACGGCTGGTGGATCCTGGAACAACGGCTCGGCAAGGATCGGGAATCAAATTCCTGGCGACCGGCGCCCGGCGACGGGAAGCGGGCACGGCTCTACACAGATACAGCCGACGCAGAATTGGCGGCCGCATTACTGTCTCGGGCAGGACTCACCCAGTACCGAGCCAGGCCGCTGACGCAGTTGGACTTCACGCTGATTCGAACCAATGGGTTCTACGACGTATGCGGGTTACGGCGTACTGCCCGGGCCGATGCTGCTGCGGGCGGTACGCCGACGGGGTCACAGCGTCAGGGAAATCGATCCACTACAACGGAGGGAAATTCGCCGCCGGCGACAAAAAGTTCAAGTTCGGCACAGTCGTCAGAGTCCCGGGATACAACGGCGGACGCGCAATAGAAATTATCGATCGAGGCGGGGCAATCAAAGGCGATCGACTCGACCTGTTCTTCTCAACTCACAACGCCGCGATTAAATGGGGCAAGCAGTATCTCGACGTGCAGATTCGCCGTACGCAATAACAACCGCCCGCGACTTCCGCTTGCGGTTTAACAAGGAAAGAATTCGGTATGAAAAACAAGAAACCAAACGCACCGAAAAAAAAACAGACGCAGAAAATTGAAACCGACAGCGGAGTACTCCAGGATGTCGCGATCGACGAGATCGAACTGCTCGTCGCAAACCATCGCCAGACGATGGATCCGATTAAGCTGCGGGATCTGGCCGATTCGATCGCCGCGATCGGCCTGCAGCAGCCGATCAAAGTATGCCGAAACGACTCGGGGTACACGATGGTGTTCGGACACCGACGCATGGCCGCCGCGACGATGGCCGGAAAGACCGCGATACCCGCGATCGTGGTCGAAGGATGGACCGACCAGCAGATCGCCGAGGCCCAGGTGATCGAAAATATCCTCCGCGAAGATCTGAACCCGATCGAGGAGGCCCACTGCGTCCAGACCCTCATCGACGCCGATTCGAACTTCGACAAGGTCGCCTCGAAAATGAACAAGTCGATCGACTGGTGTCGACAGCGGCTCGACCTGCTGAGACTCAGCGCGAAGGTCCAGGCCCTGGCGGCCAGCGGCCGACTGCCGCTGAAACACGCCCGCCTGATCGCCAGGGTCGGCGATGCATCCGACCAGTACAACCTGGCGGCCGCCGCGATCGGGGGGATGGACGAAAAGAACATCGTCGGCGGCGACCACGTTATGCCGCTCGAAAGACTCCGCGACGAAATAAGCTGGATGCTCTGCAAGCTCGGGGCGGCCCGATGGCCCAAGGATGTCGAGTACGCCAAGAGACGGCCCTGCGACGGATGCGTCGACAACACCAACACCGAACCGGTCCTGTTCGACGGGATAACACTGACCAGCAAAAACGGAAACTGCACCAACCCCGGCTGTTTCGAGGCCAAGGCCTGGGCCTGGGAAAAAGACCCGGTGAAACTCGCCCGCGACGCCAAACGCGACGCGGCCAAAGCGGCCAAAGGCGGCGGCGCCGGTACTGAAAAATCCGGCGGCGCGTCGAATTCGCACGAATCGTATCAGGACCGCGAGAAACGGGTCGCTAAGCTGCGGAAGAAATTCCCCTGGACGATCGAACAGACTCACGCCCTGGCGATCTGGGAATACGGACGCGACCTGGTCGAGGCGATTGGCGTCACCATCGCGTGCGGCCGTGCCCGCGATGCGGCGCTGCTCGTCCTGGCGGCGCTGAATTCCAAGCCGAACTACCAGATGCTCCTCGCCCAGAGCACGCCGACACTGGAGAGCCTGGTCGACTTCACCCCCGGCGGCCTGAACGGCCTGGACGGCGTGATGGCCGATACGTGGAGATGCAACGCGAAGCCCGGCGACGATTACGGACCCGGGCTCGACTACGACGGGGAGGTCTTCAACGTCCCGCTGAATGGCAATATCGCCAACCGCATCGACGCGTTGGAAGCGATCGCCGCGGCGTGGAAGGTCCCCGACCTGCCGACGCGGCCGACGCTCGAATCGGCGACCGAGGCGTTCGCGACCCGGACGATCGTCAACGGCTCGCGCGACGAGGCGACCCGGGCGATCGCCGGATGCCTGGACGCCAGTTTCCTGGCCGACCTGCAGCTCGACGACTCGGCCGGAAAGACCGGCCATAAAAAACTGCCCAAATGGAAGATCAAGGCGATCGACCAGCGGCTCGTCGAACTGAACGCCGAATGCGACCACGCGCCGGCCCCGACGTTCGACGTCGATACCTGCGCGATCTGCGGATGCGACGACCACAACTCCTGCGACGGCGGATGCGGTTGGCACGACGACGAACACACCGTATGCACCGCCTGCGTCGACGGGATCCGGAACGGAACCAAGAAAGAGAAGGCCGGCATCCTTGCGGCGATCGCCAAGGCCCCGCTCTGGCTGCTGGACGATCTCCGCGTCGCGGGCCTCCGAGGCGACTGGCGACGTGCGGCCGTCCTGACGCAAATCGAAAAACTCGAAAAACTCGAAAAACTCGAAAAACTCGAACTTGAACAACAACCGGCAGTGATGAACGCGAACCGACAGTGATGAACCTGCCTGCCGGCAGGCAGGTGCTGAATTCTGAATGATGAACGAACGCCGCCCGCGACTTCCGCTTGCGGTTTAACAACTAGCCCGGCCCTGGGCCCAACAAAAGGAATAATGAAATGGAACCTATGACTATCGAAGAATTTTGTGCGTATCTGAGAAGTGAGATCGAGGGGACGAAATGCGTAATCGTCGGCGAACTGCTGAATCACGCAGATATGATCCGGACGGATAAGGACCTGATGCTTTCGCCCGGGAATATCCCCGCCGAACGCAGAGTCAACATGAAGGAGAATATCACCCTGGCGTTCCGACACCTGGAAGATGCGCGAATGAGGCTTGGTAAGGTGATGCAAGCCTACCAGGGCGGCGTCTCGATCTTCGACCGCGACGGTCAGACGGTCAGCGGACCCGAGAGCAAAACGCCGGAAGTCAGTCCCGACCGTCTGCTGGCGATCGCTCAGGCTTGCCACGAAGCGAATCGCGAGTACTGCATTTCCATCGGCGACCATTCACAACAGACGTGGAAGGACACGGCACAGTGGCAGAGGGATTCAGCCATCGACGGGGTCAAGCACGCCATCGCAGGCGACCGCACGCCCGCCGAACAACATGAGGCATGGGTCCTGGCCAAGGTAAAGGCCGGATGGACGTACGCCGCGGTCAAAGACGGCGAACTCAGGGAACATCCGTGCCTGGTCCCGTACGATCAACTGCCCGACGAACAGAAGAAGAAAGACGAAATTTTCCTGGACGTTGTGAATAACGGCATGTCCGAAGACGAATAGCAAAAGACCGGCAACTGGCAACTGGCAACTGGCGACGGCTAGAAACCAGCAGCCAACCAAACGTTGAACCGTCGCCGTTGTCGTCGCCAGTTGCCAGTTGCCAGTAACCAGTTGCCAGTCCGTTAAAACAGTCTTCTTCGCAACGCCGACAGGGCTAGTCGTCTTGTTCCAGGCGGCCGGATGGTCCGGCCGCCGCCCTGCCGGTGGAATCAATCTATTTGAGGTGCTAACGTGGCAGATAAGAAAAAGAATCCGAAACCCGAACCCGCCGACAAGAATCCCCAACCCGCCGACAAGAATCCCCAACCGCCGCAAAAGATGGTCGATCTCGATAAGTTCCGAAAGCTGCAAGAGTATCACGACAGCAATAGCAGGCTGATCGACGAAGTACTACGCACACGCGACATCGTGGACCGCAACAAGACTATTCTCAAAGAGTCCAAAGCCGTACACGAACAAGCGGTGTCGGAACTGCTGGCCGGCAGGAACGACGAACAACTCCCGCTACTCCAACTAGACGGCGAAACCGACGTCAAGATGGCCAAAACCAAACCGACGCCCTGGCGGAGTTTCCTGCTTACGGAACTGAGCGGCCTGGACACCGCGGTAGTCAACAAACTCCAGGAGAAGGGAATCGGGCACGCCGGTGACCTGGCCGACTTCCAGAAGGAACACGGAGAGTTTTGGGCACAGGAAATACCCGGCGTCGGGGCCAAGGCGCAGAAGGGCATCGAAGACGCGATGATCGAGTTTTGGGAAACGCACCCCGAAGCACTGGTCGAAACGGACCCCGGCAGGACCATCCGGATCGGTAAGAAAACCGAGGCGCTGAAGGCGATCGCGACGTGCGACAGTATGACGCTGCTCAAAGGCGAAGAAGCTACCGGCCTGAAGGAGAAGTGGCGGAAGTCAGCGGTATTCAACCGCATCGACGCGCTGATGAACAAGAACAGCAAACCAGGCGGCGATAAGCCTAAGAAGTAACGGCTTTTTTACCACCCTACTCCGCCAAGGCTACGAAGGGCGGCGGATTACACGGATTTCACTGATGAATGAGATGAAAATCAATGCGATCGCACCTTGGTTCGGCGCCAAGCGTGTGCTGGCTCCGACGATCGTCGAGGAACTGGGTCCGCATCGGGCGTATATCGAGCCATTCTGCGGATCCCTGGCGGTCCTGCTGGCCAAGCCCATAGCCGCCCAAGAAACAGTAAACGATCTGCATGGCGACCTAGTCAATCTGGCGATGGTCCTGACGTCGGACAGCAGCTCCGTACTCTACGAACGGTTGAGCCGGACGCTTATGTGCGAAGCGATACACCTGCAGGCCCGCCAACAGGTGCGATCCGAACCTTCAGGCCCGCCGACCGGTCCGCCTGCCGTCCAGGCCCGACACATCGACCGGGCCTACGACTTTTTCGTGATGTCCTGGATGGGGCGCAACGGGATATCCGGGACAACCGCGGCCGAGACCAATCAGAACATCGCCTGCAGATGGACGCCCGGCGGCGGCTCCGGGGGCGGGCGATTCGCATCCGCCGTCGACTCCATTCCGGCCTGGCACAACCGCCTCCGGTCGATAATGATCCTCAACCGCGACGGCTTTGAAATAATCGAGAAGATTGACGATACGGACGGCATGGCGGTATACGTGGATCCGCCATACCTGAAAGAGTCGCGATCGAGCGGAACGTACACACACGATTTCACTGATGACGATCACAGGCGACTCGCCAAGCTGCTCCGCAGGTTCAAGCGGACCCGCGTGGTCGTGTCGTACTACGATAGCCCGCGATTAGATGACCTCTATCCGCTCTGGACGATGCGACGATTCAATATTAACAAGGCGATCTCCATCCCGAACAACCGAGGCGGGAAACCGACCACGGCGCCCGAAGTGCTTTTAATGAATGGACCGTCATTGGCAAAGAATGACATGGAACCACTGTTCCAGGGAGAAACGGACCAATGAGAAAGCCGAGGAGAAAGCCGATGCGGAAGTCAATTCATTCGCCATTACCATGGGCCGGCGTATACGACGGACGGCTTGGCCGCGTTACGCTGCTCGATCGCGACTCACGCTTCATAACGGTCATCAAAGGCGACCTTGCGGTAATGAACGCGAAGTACATCATCGGACAGGCGAACCAGAACACGCACCGCCCCATATCGATCGACGAGTCGCAAGGGATCATCGACCGATACCTGGCCGGGGCAGGCGCCGGCAGACAGAAACAGGCTGCTATATGAGCAGCTCGCGAATATATGTCGGCGTTGACGGCGAAAATGTCAGCGTGATACGAACAAGCGGCGACCGGCCGATACCGATTATCGGATTGCGAGATCGGGTATTGATACCGGTGACGGCGCACCTGCTGATGACAGAGTACAGCATGATAACCATGCGCCAGATCGAGCGGATCCGAGAACTGCTGGGACTCGATGAGATACTGAGGATATATCCGGCCAAGGCGATGGTCGAAGGCGACTCGCCGCATCCGCAGATCGATGTGGTGTTCCATCGAATCAGACCGAACGGCGAACCGCAAATCATCCAGGCCAGCGGTACGGTCCGAACTTCGGTGATTGGTAAAAACTTTAAGCTGCTGGACGTGGTGGTTTGCCAAATGGTCGGACGGATGGCCAGACGTGTCGCGGAAACAGCACTGATCAAGGATATGAAACTATGAGCGATATTCAAAATCTTAAACATCAAATAGAAGCACTCAAGTTACAACTGGCCGACGAGAAACAGGCTAGTCTGCATTATCAACAGCAGGCCGTGAACATCGAGGCCGCCGCCAAGCAGATAGTCAAGGACGCCTACGCGACTCAGAGTAGACTTAACACCGAACTGGTCGAGGCGAAGAATCGGATAAACACACTGACCGGCGAGAATTTCGACCTTGCCGAAAAACTGCGAAGCCGTCGACCGAGGAAGGGGAAATCATGATGATTATGACTCGTTCAGCCGCGGACCGCTGGGGTATTGAGTGGCCCCCTGACGTAGCCCTCATGGAAACAGATATTCGCGGGCGGCGGATTGAGACCACCTGGTCGGATCTCCACGACCGCCGGCGAGAGCGGCAACGAGACCGACTGAGCCGCATTCGCCAGGTCCCGCCGCCGCGTCGGACGCCATGTTACGTATGGGTCGTTTACGTGCCCGGCTGGATATACTCCGGCTGGTGGTGCTACGTCGTCACGCTGCGAGATAGCATCGCCGTCAACTTTCAAGGTTTTGACCGAGAACTGGCACTGTCGATTATGGAGAGCGTGCCGCTGGGCATACTCCCGATCGAGGCGAACTTCGTTCGGTGGATGAAGGAACTGTTCAAACGCCGGCCAAGGAAACCAACGGGCGAGGACAAGCGAAAGGCCGCGACAATTATAGGCTGGCTCGACAACGACAGAAAGTTCACGCTCGGGAAACGCCGTCCGCTTGCGGTTTAACAGAACAATCCCGATGTACATCGGAATCCAATAACCAACGCGGCGACGGCATAAAGGAAAGGCGCATGAAGTTCATTAGTTTCTTTGCGGGTATCGGCGGCATTGACCTGGGGCTCGAACACGCCGGGCATGAATGCGTTGGGCAGTCAGAGATTGACCCCGATGCCCTCAAAGTCCTGAAAGACCATTGGCCGGACACGCCCCAACTTGGCGATATTAAGGAGATCAACATCGATGAAATCCCAGAAGCGGAACTCTGGACAGGCGGTTTCCCCTGTATCGACATCTCGACGGCCGGCAAGCGAGCCGGGATCCGCGGCCCCGACTCCGGACTCTTCTTTGACTGGATGCAAGCCGTTCGCGTGGTACGACCGAAACACTTGCTCGTGGAGAACGTGGCAGCGTTGCTTCATCGAGGGATGGGCGAGGTATGCGGAGAACTGGCCGAGAGCGGGTATGATGCGGAATGGGATTGCATACCGGCGTGTGCCGTTGGCGCCCCTCACCGCCGTGACAGAGTATTCATTATTGCCGACACCAACCGTGCGAGATTACCAGCGAGGATATTCCGCGAAGGCCCAACAATCGAGTTTGCCGAAGACTGTCGCACGAGCCTCGGGACGCACGTCGGGCGCTCGTGGGAAGCTGAGCCTGGAGAACGTTGGCTGGATGATGGGCTTCCCTCCGGGATGGCTGAAATGTCTTCTCGACTCTTCGGAAACGCCGTAGTCCCACAAGTAGCGGAATATCTCGGGCGGTTGTTGTCGGAGACGACAAAAGGAAATGAATTATGAATAACGGAAATGCCAAAGAACCTGCCGCGAGGAAGATCTTAACGGATATTCCCCCGGTTGAGATCGATACGACCGACGCTGTCAGGAAATTACAGTGGCAGCTCGATAACGTTCGGGCCGACAGGGACAAACTTGTCGCGCTGATTGAGAAGTCCGTCGGTGTGATGCACAAGACTTGGCATTTGATTCATATGAAGGAATGGGCGAAACTTGAAACCAATATGGCGGTATTCAAAGGCCGATTTGCAGAACCGGTCAATACGCTGAGGGGTCTGAACGAACCGCAAACCATAAACCCGCCCGAAGGGCACGATTCGCTCGATGAACTGTAAGCGAAGGACACTAAAACCATGATGGCGCAACATGAGATCGATTCGAAAATCAAAGACGCACTGCAAAAGTTCGGGTTCGGTAGAGAAGCACAATGCCCGGAACTCAGGATCGCGATCGCGGCGGTGCTACGCGAACTCACCGCCGACGATGTCGAGGTCCGCATAGCGGCCGGTGAACTGATCGCGGCGTTCCCGCCGGCGGTGGGCGAGGGAATCGACGAATTCCACATACCGGGCTATCTCGTCGAAAACCTGCGAAAAGCGATAACCGGCAGTGATGAATGAGGAATGATGAATGATGAATGAACGGCGACGGCGTGATTTAACCACGAAAGAACACATAGAACACAAAGAGAAAGGCAATCATGGGAAACGAGACAGAATGGATGGAAACGGGAAGAGGATGTTGAATGATTTCGCCAGTTGCCAGTTGCCAGGCGAAAGAAAGGAGCCGTCTAATGCCAATGGGAAATTCGAAGATTAACTACCGCAACGATCTGGTGACGCGGTACTATTCGTGGAATCCGGGCGGGTTCGGATGCGCCGAGGGCTGCGACGGATGCTGGGCGGCCAAGATGGCCAAAGGCCCGTACGTCAAGTGTCCGGACTGTCGGGCCTTCCGCGTGCACGTGCACCCCGAACGACTCGACCAGCCGGCGGAAACGAAGCGCCCGGGCCTGGTGCTCGTCAACTTCACAAACGATATGTTCGCCGTAAGTCGGCCGGCCGAAGATGTCGGCGCGATGCTCGAGGCGATGGGGCGAGCACATCAGCATAAATATATCATGCTCACCAAGCAGCCTCAGATTGCACGCTACATGCTCGGTCGGTACGTTTTCTCAGAGCCGGGGTTCGGCGTGAAGTTCAATACGCCCAACTGGTTTCTCGGCCTGTCAGTGTGCAACGCCGGGCAGGTAAAAAAGATCGGTAAGTTCCTGTCGATCGGGAAGACCGAACAATACGACGCTAAAATTCCAAAGTTCCTGTCGATCGAACCGTGCTGGTCGAACGTCAATATCCGACCGGTCGACCTGAAGCAAATGGCCGGCGTCATCGTCGGGCACGATAACAGACCGAAGGCGAGCGGAACCGATCAACTCAAGAATATCAGGTTCGTGGTCGAACAGTGCGCCGAGGCCGGTACGCCGTGCTTCGTCAAACAGATATGGCGACGGCCAGGACAACCGGGCTGGCCGCAAAAGAATCAGATCGAACTCATCACCGATCCGGAACGAATGCCGGAAGACCTGCAGGTCAGAAACCTGCCGTGGTCGACACCGGCTGACGATGAGACCAGGCCGACGAAGAAAGCCGACGTTCAAACTCGCATGGACTTTTAAGGAGCATGGAAATGGGAAAATCGAAACCTGTGGAACAATGGCCCGATGACGAGATCGTTCAGTTCGCGATGTTGGAGATAATGGGTCTAACGCCCAATAAGCTGAAGGCTTTCGGCTGTGCGTCCTGTATCAATAAATGCGAATGCGGAGACGATAGCCTAATATGCAGGATATGTACGAGTAGACAGAACTGGAAGTATGATCCAGAATACTTCGACCCCTTCACCGCAAAGGGGATGCTGCTGGTGTTCAATGCGATGGCCAATATAGACATGTTGTACTGGGAGATTAGCACTGGACCCGACACCTGCGTCGTAACCGCTCGGATATTCAAGGCGGGAAAACTGCACCCGCTCGGAGTTGGGAAAGGAACCGCCCCGAGGGCAATAGCGATCGCCGCGATTAACGCCATCAGGAGATCAAAGCAATGACCGGGAACCGGGAACATATAGACGGGCAGATACAGATCGCTCAAATGGCCTGGCGACGCCGGATGATGAAGGCCGCGGACTTCCGAATGCAGGTCTACGAACTGGTGACCGGCCTGCCGCGGACGACGCCGGGACCGCTCATGCCGGGCGTTGTTGAAAAGGCTCGGGAGGTCGTCACGAAACTCAATCGGCGAAAGGCAGTTCCGATTCTGGATTGCCAGTTGCCAGTCACCAGTTGCCAGTTGCCAGGAGCAAAGCGACATGAGAGCGATAAAAAAACAGACGATAATGAATCGAGAGAAGTTCAGGCGGATGATAAGGAAAAAATCGTTCGCCGAACTGGCGAAATTGATACGGGCCAACTCGATCGCGATTGAAGAGTCCGCAAAAGATGCTCAAGCACAATACAAAATGGCGATCGAGGAACTGGCGGACGCCGCTGCCGATGCACAAGTATTCTCTTTGAGAATGACCGATTGCCTCATGGAACTTATGGGCCGACAGGGCCAGGCGATGCAAAACGCAAAGACGCCGAGGTCCCGAACAAAGAAATTCAACATTACGCGAGACGAAATGATCGCCACGATCCGACGATGCGACGGCAACGTCGCCGCGGTGGCCAGGTCGATCGGATGCTGCGGTATGACAGCCTACAAGATGGTCAAGCGGATGGACCTTGCGGCGACCGTCAAGGCCGCTCAGAAAACTCGATAACACAGTTGGAACAGAAAGTAAGACATGGCCAATGAACAGGTTTGGCAGGTGACGGATTGGAAAATCCTCTACGAACCCGACGATGTGAAACGAAAAGGGTCCAGATCGCCGCTACAGTATTTGAAATACTTCGTACGCGGTGATAAGGATATAGATCGACAGCATATTGACGCTGTCAGACGCGATCTGATCGCCGCCGGCGGATTCAAGCTGATGGCGATATGGCAACTGATGCTCGCCGTCGCGGGCGACCGATCGCACTTCAGAGGATACTTCCTGTCGCCCAGGTTGCCCAGGGCGGCCACAAACAAGGAAATCGCACAGATGATCGGCCTGGATGAAATCGCCACTGGAGACGTCCTGTGGGCGATCTGGAACCTGGCGGAACTCGGACTGATCGAAAAAGTCGATCTTGTCAAGGTCTTTGAGATAACGAAAGAAGATGGTTTGTCCGAAATCATCTATCTCTCGACCGGTGAAGTGGTTACGGACGTGGCGGAAATTTCCGGAAATTTCCAGAAAATTCCAGAAAATTCCGGACGTGTTACGCGCGGGCGCGCGCAACAGGAACGTGAACGTGAACGTGAACGTGAACTGGAACACGAACCCGAACGCCCTGCCCCTGTGGTCAGTGCTAACTGTAAACAGGAACAAAAAAAACTTGTAAGGCCTACACCCCCAGCAACCGGGGAAGAAAACGGCGAACAGATGCACAGAGACAACGAAGAACACAACGGCAACGGCAACGAAGAACACAACGGCGACGGCGAACACAACGGCGACGGCGAACACAACGGCGACGGCACACCCCCCGGGACGGACCCGGCGGCGACTGGAGGCATTGAATGTCACAGTCCCCCGGGCCGTCCGGATGGGGAGGGGAAGGGGGAGAGCACCCGGCTGGACATGACGCCGGACGCCACGCCGCACCCGCCCTCGCCAAAGGCTTTCGCCATGGTGATCTACGAGGCGATCGGATGGTCAGCCAGGGATCTGCCCGATCCTCGACACAGGAACAAGGAATATGCGTGCTACGGCAACAAGTGGGAACAGTACCTCGATGAGGCGGCCAGGCTGGAACTGTCGGATGAGACGATATGCGAATTCGCCAATACTCGATGCCGAAAGGCCGTGCACCTGACGCAGATTGATGTCCGGATCAATCAGGACGACCTGGTCAACCGAACGCCGCACGAGGCGACGGTGCTGGCCAGGGTCCGTATCTGGATGAGCGAATTTTCGCATCTGCTGCACAAAATGAGCAAGGCGACGCTGTAGAGGCGGTGGGTTATCCCTGGATGTGGCGAAAGGGAAGGATCGGACGGCTGTGTTTCTGATGATTATTCTCCCTGACAAGGCCGGCGAGATGATGGTGGATCTCAGCGGCGAACAACTATTGGAACTCGGGCATGCGCGCATAGATGCGGGCCGGGCGATGATCGAGAACGGCGAAGCATGAAAAAGAAAACGAAATTTACCATGTTGAGGTCGACAGTGACCAAATTGACCGCCCGCCTTGACGAGCCGGGGAATAAGGGGGTTTGGCCGCCGATAAAATAAGTTGAATAATATCAGATTACTGTTGACATTCATATTGGACAGTGCTATTATATGAGTGTGATGACTAGTCAACCTAAACAATCAAACACAGCCCGCCCTCTGGATCAGGTCTTTCGACTGGTCATCACACCAGAGGGCCGGCTATTTTTTTGGAGTAGCACCATGAACCAGACGGCAACCACAACCAAACAGATTGTCCGATTCGACGTTTTCACCCGCAACAATTACACCCAGACGGACCGCCAGCGCGATTGCGTGTCCTACCACCCCCCGACGTTAGCGGGGCTGGCCGCCGCGTTGGATCGAGCTCGTCTCGATGGTATCGAACAACGCGGTTACAGTGGTTCGGGCGCCGGGGCATGGGTCGAGGCGGTTTTCGATGTCGATGTCGAGGATATCAATGTTCGCGTCGACGGCATCAACTCGCCGGTCCTGGCCGCGTGCTCGCCGCTGGAGGTCGGCGCCTCGCGATTGGCCCTGGCCCGCAGAGCCGGACGACTGGAGCGAGAGCGGGCATGGAATGGCAATAATTTCGTAACTGTGGGGGCGGACGCCACCCGCCAGCTAATCGAAACGCTGTACGACGCCAACCACTAAAAAAATCTGTAAAGTCTCAACTGTGATTAGCCGATTGGCCTTGTATGAACGCGAAGGATCGCAAACACAAAGGCGCCACGCCGAAAGCAAAGAAGTCGACCCCACGGATGCGGCCGGCTTCTTCCGGTAAAACCAAAATGCCGACGAAGAAAATAGCAAAGAAAACGACAGCCAAAACCAAACCAAAACGGGTAAAAAAAAAGAGAAGCCTGTATTAGTAGAACCAGAGACACTTAATCCGACGACGGAGCCACAAAATGCGTTTTCCGCAATTACCGCACGACAACAGCTTTTCGTACTAAACTACTGCGAACATTTCATCGGGGCAAAGGCTTATGTACAAGCAGGTTACAAGCCCAAGGCATCGGACGCGGGCGCGTCGCGTTTGTTAAGAAATGTTAAGGTTCGAGCGGCAATTTCAGAACATCTCGCCGATAATGGGGTCGAGCAACGAAACGTCGAACTGGCGATCGCGAGGATAGCGCTTGGCATCGACATGGCCGACTTCGAGCCGTATCTCGATGGTAAAAAAACACTGGGCGAGTTGAGGGCGGACGGTATCGATACGAGTCTGATCGAGAGCGTTACGGATATAATCACAACAAAGACTAACAAGGATGCCTCCACAACGGTAACCCGCCGGCGGCGAGTGAAAATGTTTAATCGGTTGCAAGCCCTGGGCCTGTTGGCGAGAGTGTTCGGAATGGTGGTCGAGAAACATAATCTTCGAGTTAATACAGACCCATCGGCGCCCGGACTGCTGCTGACCAGTCAGGGGATGCGGGAGATGAGCGATGAAGACCTTAGCCGACTTGCGAGGACAGCTGGTCTTACCGACGATGGTACTGGGGGTGACGGAGAGGATGGCGGCGCGGTGGGAGATAGCACGCCGTGACCCGATAGCGTTCCAGCGGTGGTTCGTATACACCTGCGACCAGCACGAAAAAGACGACGACCCATGCAAAAAGTTCCCATGGGACCGCCGATACCTCCAGTACATGACGCGACTCTGGCAGGTGAATCTATGCCTGAGCATACTCAAGAGCCGGCAAATGAAAATGACCTGGCTGATGGTTATTCTCGCGCTGTGGGATGCGGTGTTTCACCGGGGCCGGCTGATCATGCTGCAGTCGAAAAGAGAGGATGACGCCGTTGGCGACGAGAACAGCGGCGACGGGCTGCTCGGACGCGGCAAGTACATAATGAACCATATCCCGTTCCAGCAAAAGCTCGTACCCGACTACGATCCGGCCGGTAAGATGATCAGAATTCGAGGCGATGTGGGGTCCACGCTCTGGGCGATTCCACAGGGCGCCGCGATAATCAGGCAGCGAACGGCGTCGGGGATACTCTCGGATGAATCAGCGTTCCAGCCAGAGGCCGGAGACTCGTACACAGCAGCTCGACCGTGCATTAGAGGCGGTGGATGGTACGTGCAGCTCACAACGCCCGACCTGGCCGACGGTGGCCACTCGCGACGACTACACGAGGATCGACTCGACGATGAAAATTGATGTAAATGGACATTGCGGCGAGGATATGCATATCGCCATCGGCGAGCGAAGAGTACTCATGTCCGGGATGACCGTCAGGGGTAACGGCAATACGTTCGTCGCGGTCGACCTGGGCATGGAGGCCGACCCCAAGACGTTTACAAATGAGGTTATCGCGTCGGAGGAGGCGGCTCTGCCGGGTTGGCGGTTCAAAAAGGAATATCTGCGCGACTGGGACGCCCAAAACGGGTCGCCTGTTTTCGACGAGCAGTGGATCGACCGGCAACGCGGGTATGCAACGAACCCGGTGATGCTGATGGACATCCACAAAATAACCAAAAACGGAATCGCCCAGCGAAACTCGCTCGGTCACTACAAGTACATGCTCGTCGAAAAGAAAACAGGACGACTCAAAGTGTTCGTCCCGCCAAACGTGGAAGACGACCCCGACCTGGCCGGACTGACGAACCTGCCGGAAATGAGACAGCGAACGTACGGCGCCGGTATGGACGTGGGCGAGGGGGTTGAAAAGTCAGACTCCACGATCTCGGTAATGGCCGCGGACACTCGCGAGATCGTCGCCACGTTCGCCTGTAATACGATCAGGCCGGGACTGCTGGGCCGATTCGCCGTCGAGGTGGGCAAACACTACAACAACGCCCTGATATGCTGTGTGAGGAAAATGCACGGGATGACGGCGCTACGTGCGATCGCAGACGTCGGCTACCCGATGATATGGCGGGCGACTAACCCCAAACGCGGACTCAGAGAAGTAAAAATCAAAGACCTCGGCTGGCCGCGCGGTGAAATAACGTCAGACCTGCTCGTCGGGCCCTGGGTGGACGCGCTGGAGCAAGGCATACCAATCATTCGATGCCTCGAAACGACCGAACAACATCGACAGTACATATACGACGAACGGGGCAAACCATGCCACCAGCGACTAAAAAGCTATACGCCGGAAGTACGCGAAAAGCACGGCGACCTTGTGATTTCCGCCGCTTTGGCCTATCGTGCGTGTATCGATCTGCCGAAGTACAGAGTATTAGAGAAACCGCAAACGCCCGAAGGGTCCGCGGCGGCGAGACGGAAGATTCGAGAAAACCTTAAACAGAAAAAGGCTCGCGACGGATGGTAGTAGCCACGCAAGAAATACGGACCACCAGCCGCGTCGACCCCAACGCGGCCGGGCAAGATGAAATAATCCAGGACACGCGGTCGGGGGACCAAAAGAAACACGCCGCCGACGGCGTCGGCGTCCAAACGTCGAACACCGGCGGACGGCCCGAAGCGCAACGGCTACTCAATTCCATTGTCTTCAGCGAGAAACGACTGCAACCTCACCGATCGCAACGCACGCAATTCATTCGCCAGTACGCCGGAAGCAACTACGGACAACAGGACGTTTCGATCAGGGATCCGCTAAACCTGGTCTATTCGCTCGTAGCGTCATTTGTGCCGGCTCTAAGGTTCGCGCCCAAGGCGACCGTGGCAACGATCGAAGGGAACGCCGCGTTCGCCGAAACGTTCAGACTGGCGATCGACGATGAGCTTTCGCAAATCAAACTCGACGAGTCAATCAGCGAAGCGGTGCTCGACAGCCTGTTCGGGCTCGGGATAATCAAGACGGGCCTGAAGGCAATGCCCGGATTCTCCGATAAGTACGATCTGATCCCCGACGCGGGTACGATCTTCAGCGAACAGGTCTCGTTCGCCGACTACATCATCGATATGACCAGCCGAAAACGACGCCTGGCCCAATACGAGGGCGATCGGTTCTTCCTGAGCGAAGATATCGCACGCGAATCAGGCATGTTCAACGAAACCCAAATTCAACAACTTCTCGCGCCAATGCGAAGCAGATCGGAACTCGATACCGGCTACTCGGCGGGCGAGGGGATGGCCAGCGACCAGGAGTTTATCAGGCGCCTGGAACTGGTTAATGTGTTCCTGCCCGGCAAGCAGCAGGTGGTGACCATCCCGGGCGATGTCCGGTACATCAACGCGGGGTTCCTCAATCAGGTCGATTGGGAAGGCGATCCGAGCGGTCCATACGATGTGATCGGATTCAACCCCGTACCGGATAACATGCTGCCGGTCCCAGTTGTCGGGGCCGTGTTCGATCTGTACACGCTACTCAATAAACTCGGACGCAAAATCGGACGGCAGGCCGACAGGCAGAAAGATATCGCCGTCGGTCAAAAAGGACGCGAGGAAGACGCACAGGCGATCAGAACGTCAGACGACGGCGATATCGTGCTGATCGATGAACCGACCAGTATCAAAGAAGTGTCGTTCGGAGGGGCGAACGAATCGAGCTATAAGACCGTCGCATGGCTCGACGATTACGCCAATACGATCGCCGGTAATCCTAACCTGATCGGCGGGGTCAACGCCGACTCCGATACGCTCGGACAAGATCAGCTCAAAATGAATAACGCGTCCGGACGAATAAACGACTGGCTCCGAACCATCCGGAAATGCAGCGAGTCCATTGTAAAAAAACTTGGCGGGTACGTCTGGACAGATCCGAACAAACGACGAACGCTCACGCTGAAAATCGGCGGGGACGTTAACGGATTCAAAGTTACCCGGATATGGGACCCGACCAAACGAGAAGGCAGTTACCACGATTACACCGTCGGCATCAGTTCGCACAATCATCCCGAGATGTCGCCCGAACAAGAGTACACCCGCATTAACGCCTGGATCCGAGATGTGCTGTCGAATCCGAATATGGTTATCGCGGCTCAGCAGCAGGGCATGACGCTGAACGTCGAACGGATAGCACAGATCACCGGCGAACAACTCGATATCGAAGACGCCGCGAATATGTTCGTGCCCGTGGAACAAATCGTAGAACAGAAACAACCGATCCGGTCAGGCGGGCGGGCGGGGTCAGGGGCCAAAGTAGATAACTCGACGAAGATAAGCACATTCCGATCACCGTCCGGTCAGCGACCGGGCCGACAGCAAGCGCCAACCAATAACAACGAACAAACACCCGCATCAACGGAATCCGCCCCGACCGGCGGGGATACAGGAGCATAACACATGCCCAGAGCACGACCCATACCGACCGGTAATGAATACACACTCGAACGCCTGGGCGAACTGCGCAGGGAAGCGGCGCTCAATGGCGATAAACAATCAGCAGACGCGCTGACAGACAAGATCAAAGCGGCCGGCGGAACGGTTCGCACCAGCGAAGTTCCCGAAAACGAAACAGTCCTCCAGCGATACGAAAGGCTCCGCGAAGATGCTCGCGACGCACGAGACCAACAGACCGTCGTGGCGCTGAGCAAACGCATCGCCGACGAAAAGGAACGAATAGCCGCGGTCCCGAAAACCGCATCCGAAGAAGCCGCCGCCAAAACGAAACAGGACGACGGCGAGCGGAAACTCAATAGCGGTCGCGCAACGCCGGACGCACAAACGATGATCGAAAAACTGGGCTTCGAACGGGCGAATATCCGCGTACCAGAGGGCGGGAAGATCCGCGTCAAGGATGTTCGGAACCATGAGGACCGCGTAAAAGCCGCCCAGGCGCACGCCGGCGAGGCCGCCGAGGCCGCCGAGGCCGGGTGGGACGATGGAGTGATCAACAGCGGCGAAGCCACAGACGACGCTTTGGCGATGATAGGCGGACTTGGCTTCGAACTGGCGGATATCATTGTGCCCGATGGCGGTAAGGTAAGCCTGAGCGATGTCCGAAATCATGAGGACCGCTTAAACGCCGCCGAGTCAGTTCAAGACGAGACGGACGATGAGTCCGACCAGATTGGGGTAGACGAGGAGTCTGACGACCATCCTGGCGGCGAACCGGTCAATAGCGGCAACGCCACGGAACCCGCCGAAAAGATGATAAAAGAGCTCGGCTACGATATCCGAGACATACCCTCCGCATCTGGCGGGAAGGTTATCAAACCGGATGTTGTGGCGTATCAAGCTTCGATTGCCGAATAGATAACGTAGAACGCTCTTTTTTAAAAAAACTGAATAACAATACAGCCAAACGAGTCGGACGTGCGACGGTGCGATCGATGAGTTTTAACTCGAAGCGCCTCTAACCTGCTAGCAGGAGGTTGGAGGCGCTTTTTGTTTGGTCTAACGACGCGAAGGAACCGAATGCCCACTTACGCCTTCCAATGCGACTGCGGTGAGACAATAGAAGAGTTTGTCCCCATGGCCAAGCAGCATCAAACAAAACTATGCCCCAACTGCGGTAAACGGGCGAAGCGAAGCTTCAAGAGGGCGGCCATGAACGCGAGCTCAGGCATGAAACGGTCCGCCATAGCCGGATGCGGATTCGGGCAGGAAGAACAAGGCAATCGTGACCTGGCCAAAAGGAACATAAACGCGTACTACGAGAAGGGCTCCGGAGATCTGGTGGCGAATAGCCGTAAAGATTTCCTGGCGGCCGTCGGAGCACGCGGAATGCACAGTAATACCGACGCCCCTATCGGCAGGGTAATGGCGGCGAGCCGATAAGAAAACATCGCGAGGACGTTGTTCAATAAAACAAAATAAGGACTTTACATATTATGGCAACAGCGACAAAAGAAAAAGAAACTACTACCGATGACGCGACCAACGTCGCCGCAGGTGGTGCAGATGCCGATCAGAGCAGCGATGCCTTTGATCTCGACGCCGGTCAAGCGGCGGTGAAGAAGTTCGCCGCGGCCGAACTTGCGGAAAGACAAAAAGCTTCAGGCTCTGACGCGGCGGACAGCAACGCCCAAAGCGATGTAGAAACCGAATCGGAAGCGGAAACGGAATCGGAATCGAAAACATCGGAAGCTAAAGCGACAGCCAAAAAGGATGACGCCACGGACGACGATGGCGCGGTTGAACCCACGCCCGCTCAGGTCCACCTGGCCCGACAAGTTGGATACACGGCTGAAGAAATATCGGCTGGACTAACCGAATCCGACTGGAAGGCTATCGACCGAGTGGCAAGGGGACAATCACGCCTCCAAAGTCGGAAAGGCCGGAAACCCGACCAGGGCAAGAAGCCCGCAGAAGCCGCTAAGACCGGCGAAGGCGAAAACGCGACCGGTGCGGAATCATCCACCGGCGACGATAACGCGTTCTTTACCGATGATATGTGGGGCACGGCTGAAGGTGCGCAAAAGATGAATGAACTTCATCAGATGTACACCGAACAACAACAGCAGTCCCAGCAACAAGTAAACGAAAACGAATCTCAGACGCAAACGATGCTCGACGCGGAATTCGATAAGCTGGATCCGGAAATCTTTGGCGATTACATGCCCGGCCAAAGCGCCGATATCGAGGTCGGTTCGCCGGCGGACGATCGACGCACTGAAGTTGTCGTTATGGCGACAGCCATCCAGAACCAAATGAGTGATGTAGGAAAGAAAATCACCATGGGCGTAGCTATCGAAAACGCGCTGTCGATCATCGCAGCCGATGAGGTTCAAGCAGTCGCCGCAAAAACTCACTCAGACGCGGCCCGCAGGCGAGGCGGGCAGCGAATAAACACGCCGTCAGCCTCGAAGAACAAGACGAGTCGCGTATTCAAAACACGCGAAGAAGCGGCCGGGGCGGCCGCATTCGCAGCCGTAAACAGCACTGATTGAGCGATTGGGTAAAAGGCGACGAGAGGTTTTATTATGACTATTGGAATTGACATGGATCCGGTCGTTGAGTCTCAGGACGCGTTCGATCTCCTGAAAGTCACGCTCCGGAATTACCCCAACCGCGGTGAACTGACCGTGCTCCAGAAGAAGCACACCTACCCGGTTATGAACCGATGGTTCCGCGACGATAAGAGAATCATCATCGCAGGGACCGCGATCGCCGAAGAAATCATGATCGACGAAAACGGTTCGGCCAAAATGGTCAAGCCGTACGCCACGCACGAAGGAAACACCCGCGACGTGATGGCCCGGTTCCAAATCCCGTTCCGCCTGGCTCAGGCCGATTGGGCGATGGACAAGACCGAAATCCTGCGCAACGGGAAAAGCGAGGCCGGATTTATCCAGCTTTGCAAGCTCATCAAAATCCGCAGGGCGCCGGCCGATCTGTCACTGGCCAATCTGCTCGAACGGCAGGGCTGGAACACGCCGCTGAGTTCCGCCGACGACGAGAACGCGCACGGTATCCCGTTCTGGCTCGTACCGATCACGTCGGCTCAGGTGGCCGCGGGGCTCGGTGGCGATCATATCGGGCAGAATCCCGTTGGATTCTCCGATACGGCCGGTATCGACGCGTCCCAGTCCAAGTACGAACTGTGGCGCTCGTACTGCGATGTCTGGGACAACAACACACCGACCACCACGGACGACGACGTTCGCAAGATGACGCGAATGCACCGGCGCCTGAGGTTCGAGGTCCCGATGAACGCACGCGACTGGGAGCAGGAAAACTTCCAGGAGTTCGAGGGCTACGTCTCCGAGGCCAGGTTAGAATCGTTCGAGGAACGCGCCAGGGCGAATAACGAGTCCCTGGGCGCCGACCTGGGCAAGTTCTGCGGACAGGTGACTGTAAAGGGCACGCCCCTGCGCTGGGTCGATACGCTCGACGACGTCGCGTCCGATCCGATGTACCTGATCAATCACAATCACTGGAACGTGTTTGTGATGGAAGGAGACAACTTCGCCGAGACGACTGTCGCGCCTTCCCGCGAACAGCATCGAACGAACACCACGTTCATCGACTTGCAGTTTAATTTCGTAACGATGAACAGGCGTATGGCCGGCGGTCGCATCGATTACGTCGTATAGTCCCAACGGCGGTAAACGTCAGTTGGATTTGTTCTTAAAAAACTCGTGTCCAGGGTCGCCCGGCCGGTCAGCGACATCCCATCCTGACCGGCCGGGTCCGGACCACAGAAGATTTTTTCAGAAAGAGGTTATATCATGCCACAGAGTCAATTTTATCATAAAGGCGCGTTCCGCGGCATCGATCTGCCGATGTTGCTCATGTCGCCGCGCAACGCTATCGTCGACTTCGACAACTTCACGCAACTCCAGGTCACCGACGGCAATACGCTCGGCGGTTACATTTCGACCGCGGACGCCGGCGGTACGCTCATACAGGAGTTCCAGGACCCCGGCATCGCCCTGCAGATCGGAACCGACGGCGACGACAACGATGGTTCGTTCCTCGGTCGCCAAACGGCGGTAGGAGCGTTCGACGTGTCGCTGAATTCGAATCGCAGGGTCGCGTTCGAGTCCCGATTCAAGGTCGTACAGGGCGCCGAAGTCGCAATCTTCGTCGGTCTGGCCGAGGCCGGGCTCGATCAGGATCTGATCGTCGACTCCACCGGCGCGATCGCCGACAAGGATGTGATCGGATTCCACTGCCTGATGCACGCGACGGACGTGGATATCGACGGCATCTATCGCATCGAAGGCGGCGACAAGGTCGTCGGCTCCGAGAACATGAGCGAAGACGCCGACGATGCGTTCCACACCTACGGCTTCCAGTTCGACGGGGCCAAAACGCTGTATTGGTTCTACGACTATAAACAGATCGGAGAATCGACCCTCGTGGCCGCGGAGTTCGCAGACGGCCAGGCCCTGACGCCCACGTTTGCCGTAAAGACAGGCGAGGCGGTCGAAAAGGATCTGACCGTATGGTCATGGCAGGCAGCCCAGTTACTGCTCGAATCCGACTAACCCGCGATGGTCCGCGATGCGATCGACCGCGGTCGGTGTTGTAAAGCCCGCCGGCCGCGGGTCGATCCTTTTGACGTTGACGCCGACGTTGACGCCCGGAGACTTTTTGAGACTTTTCGAGACTTTTTGAGACTTTTTGAGAACAACCATGGCCGAACCAACCGCATCACTATCGTATCGAGATCTCACGCTCGAGGTCGCGACACGCAAATACATGGGGATCCTCAACGTCCGGGACTGGCCGACAGAAACGGAAATCGCGACGGCGACCTGGGCGGGGCACACAACAGCACAAATCGACCAGGCGGTGATATACCTCAACGACGCCAAGTCGATCGCGGACGCCGCCTACAAACGCATCCTCGCGGCCCACACCTGGGGATTCCTCACCAAACGGACCACTCTCACCGGATGGGTCACCAATACCGAAACGGCTGTCGGGGTCCCCACGTACGCCGACCCGGTCTCCACGATCGTCGTGGACGCTGATTTGTTCCTCCCCTCAATGGTGGGGTCGGTAATCACGTTCGGGACGTCTGAGACGACCTGGACGATCGCTGAGTACGTGTCGGCGACCAGCGCCCGAGTCACCGGCGACGCGTCGGGGGAAGTCGCCACGCAAGAAATTACCATCACATCGACCGGATACCAGCGACTGCCCGACGATTTCTCGGGCGAAGTGGTCGACGAAAAGTTCTATCGCAATCCGGACAGTAACGGGCCGGCGATCGACGAAACGACCATGAGCGAGATACTGACCAAAAGGGGACTGACCGATCTCACACATCAAAACCCATGGCAGTACGGGCTCGAAACCGTCCAAACGGGCGGATTCACGCGATGGAACGTGTGCTTCTGGCCAGGATGGTCGACCGACACCCTCCTGCACTACCGATACAAAGTGCAGATCGACCTGCTGACAAGCGCCAGCGTCGACGGCGACGACGTTACAGATTACCCGCTGGGCGGGGCGAACTTCTCAACGGCTATCAGAGAAGCCTGCATGGCGATCCTCGAAGAGAATCGAGGCTACGATAAGGGACCGGCCCATACCACGTACAACAACGAACTGGCGATCGCCATCAGACAGGATGGAAAGAACAAACCAGCCAACCAGGGCTATAACAAAGATGATTCCGACCGCTCCGCATACCCGCGGAGACACGAACCGGGAATCGTCACGTACCAATAAGGGCCAGAACAATGATCAGACCAACAGATGAACGAGGCCAGGAATCCCCGGTAACCGACACCCCGCAACTGATTACTATCGGGACCACGCCGGGCGGATACTCGATGATCAACGATGGGCCAGCCGAAATCTTCTACCGCAAAAAAGACCCCGAAGTCGCGATGAGCGGGACGGCGGAAGAAATAATCGTCGCGGCCACCATCGGCGGGTCAAGATTGAAGATCGGCGAAATCCGCCGTTTCGCCGCTGGAATTACGCTCGAAGTCGCCTGCGCCACCGGCCTGACCGCCACGCTGCGGATTGCACCCGGCGACGCCGAAACCGGGACCGGCACGCTGGAGTCGATCCTCGCCGCCCTGGGCGGTGGTGATATTGGCGATGCTATGGACTCTGAGTCGGTGGACCTCGACGCCGGTGCTGCGCAAGAAGTAATTGCGGCTCCAGCCGCCGGGCACCAGCTCTGGATTTACGGTTACGAAATACATGCAAATGTTCAGGGATCATATCAGTTCTTGTCGGACACAGATGAGAAGACGGGGACAATGCCAGTAGGTGCTGGCGGTGGTATGGCCAGAGACAGCAAATATCCGATTTTCAAGTGCGGAACTGCGGAGGCTTTGAACATCACGGCAGTTACGTGCGCCGCGGACGGCATTGTGACCTACAGAGACGTGACGGTGTAAAGGAGCATAACATGGCAGACACAAAAATGAAAGTTACAGGCCTGGCTTTGAAAGCCCTTAATCCGAAGGCTGCGAACAAGTTTGAGACGAATGGCGTTGCAGGCCGGGTCATCAATCGTGACGCTGAGACTGACGGCGCCGGTACTGCCGAGGTGCAGCTAGTCCACCCTGACGGGACGATCACGAAGCTGGCCGATGTGACTATCCCGACGCTGCCCAAGGGCGAGAAGATGTCGCTGCGGGTTCGTATCTGTGCAGGCATTCGTACGGCTGCTGCTGAGGTTGACGAGGGCGCGTTGGAGAGTAAGTAATGGCTGGTTATTACTGGCGAAATGCGAATAACGACCGAGACGGGACTGATGGTTCCAACTTCGATGATTTTTTTGGTGATCCGTACGCGGAGGGCAACCCGCCTGGACCGATAGATATAGTTGTTTATGATGGCGGTGAAGATTTCGATGCCAATGATATTGCGGGACTTCCGAATGTCATGGTCGCAAGTATATATAAGATCGAAGTTCACGCCACGTATGCTGTCGGTGCAGGGGTTGTAGATTTTACAACATTCGCCGTTGCTGCTGTTTGGGAGTTTTTCAGTATTTCTGATGGCATTACTTTGCAAATGAGCGGTACACCAACAATTCTCCCGGGAGGGGAACTTGCGGGATTTAACACATCCACCCTCGATACTGCCAACCCTCTGACTACAGCCGGAGTATGTTTGATTTCATGGAATCATGGTAATCTCGACATCTTCGGTGGCATCAACGCCGCACACACAATCACCCACATCAATGGCGCCGGTTCATCCCTCGACTGCGACATTACCGGCACGCTCAATCTTGGCTCAGTGACAGATACCGGAATAGCGGTGGATATCAACACTGCTGGCACTGTCACGCTTGGTGCTGATGTGTACTGCGGCGATTTTACGCGGACGGCTGGGGTTCACGATTGGGCAGACTTTAGCGTAACTTGCTCAGGTTCATACGCTGCAACTGGCGGAACACTGGCCAATGCTGGCGAATTGATTATGACCGGGACGGGTACGCTCGTAACCGGGACTACCAATTTCCCTAATTATCTAACACTTGTCTCCGGGGCGAATGTAACCCTTGGCGCCGCGTCCCGGTCAATCAGCGGCGTGTGCGTTCCAGAGGGTGCGACGTTTAATCTTCTGGGCTTTATTATGATCGCAATGAATAACTCGCCCTCTGGGATAACTGTCACAGCACCGCACATTGATACTCCAGGAACCGTAACGACCACTACTGGCATACTGCAAATATCACCGAATAGGGCCATTGATAACACTGGTGATGTCTTGGTTCCTGGTGTTAAGGTAGAGATTCGCGGTTCGGCCGATCTCCTAGTAACACAATCGGGGAGTATGAGTTGTGGTGATATTAATATACGAAGCGATGACACTGGAACGCAGGCGTTTACATGCAACGGTACATTTAACGCTGCTGACGTAACCCTGGGTGTGTCGGCTGGATTGAATCGTTCTGGCGTCCTCACAATTAACGGCATAGCTTCGATGGCTACTCTTGCATCTTCCAATGACGCCAATCTTGCCAACGCCATCACCTTCGGCGACGGCTCACACGTTGAGTTCTCCGGTCTTGCCGACTTTGATAATATCGCGGTGACTGCATCCACTGACATGCCGCCTGAGATCGTATGCGGGCCGGGTGGTAAGGTGACTAACTGTCAACCTGACAATCCCATTGCCCTGTTTGGCGACGCGAACGTGGACGGCGGCGGGAACAACGAAAACATCACAAACTTCGTGAACAATCAGGACTATCCAGGCGGATTGATGATGCGTGGCATTGGCGGCGGGCGGTTGATTGCATGACTCTCTACGACTCACAGGCCGAGTTCCTGGCTGCGGAAGGGCAGCGGAAGGGCAGCGGAAGGGCATCAAGACGATGGTCGAACGTGAGTATTGCGGAAATTGAATAGCGAAAGACGTAAAGATATGGACTTAATCGAAATTGCATCCGCGGCTATAAATGGCACCGTTCTGCTTGGATTCTATATCTGGGTGCGTGGGTACCTGATAAAGATGAATCGCGAGGTCGGTGAACTGAAGAGTTGGCAAAACGCGGTGGAGACGCGATGCTACAACCACAATAAACAACTCGGGAAACTCTTCGATAAAATCGACTACGTAAAGGACACGGTATCGGCGACTAACGTATCGGCGAGCCGTGTCGAAGGTAAACTGGATGCACTGATACTAGATAAAGGAAAATGACATGAACCACGACACGAGCACAGACACAACCAAATCGCCGAGAGCCCTGAAGATCTTCGCCACCTCGACCGTCCTGGCGATAGCCGCTGTGTGCCTGCCCGGCTGCACAGATCCAGGCTTCTTCCAGAGAAGCGAAGAGTTGAAGGCCCAGGACGCCGCCCTAGTGGTGCGACTGGCTACTATCGAGGCACAACAGGACGCTACATCCACTATGTTGGCCACGGCGACCGGCGAGGCACGCGATAAGTTGATAGTAGTAAGCGACGCCCTGGTGGCCCAAAAAGCTGTTGTCGTCGAGACGCAGGCCGAAGTCAGGTCACACCAGACGAGTATCGAAACGCTACAGGCGGACGTGGATAAGGCCGACGCTGAGACAATCGACGCCCTGCGCGATACAATCGGCACACTACCTCCGAGCTACGCATTGCCAGCGGGCCTGATATTCACAACCCTACTCGGATTCTGGCGATCCTGGCAGGCGCGGCAGAATACCAAGCAAATCGTGCGAGGCGTAGACGAAGTGCTCACTGATGGGCAAAAGGCAGAATTGAGCGGGATCATGCAACCTAAAACTAAACTCGCGGTACGGTACGCCAAGGGCACAGGGCCCGGATTACCTATCTAGGGCGAAGGATGCGCGAAAAGGTAACGGCGTGGCAACTGTCAACGACTGGCAACTGGCAACGGCATAAAAACGACATGAAAACAAACCGACAACAAACGAACGAACTCCAGGACGCCGCTAAAACGTAACGGACTGGCAACGAGAGAAGAACAAAACTAAAACACTAACCGAACTTGAAGATCAGGAGATTAGAACAATGGGTAACAGTACAGGATCGCACAGATTCAAAGGTCAGCACGCGGCGGCAATGGCCGATGAAGAAACACTGATTAGCGCCACGCCAGGCGTTGCAACCGCGTCCAAGGCTCTTATCCTCGACGCGGCTGGCGAAGTCGCGTCGGGTACGCTGCTGCTTGGACGCGGCGACATGGCGGCCGGCGCCGGGATCACCGCGGCGGTCGGCGGGTTCAGCTATCATCGAGTGACAAAGGTCGGACAACTGTTCAAGACCGAAATATTGCTCGATATCACCGGCCTAAACGACGGCGGGGCGGGAGTAACCGCCGCCGTTGTCGGTAAGGACGGCGATGTCGCGAACTGCCATATCGGCCAGATTAACGCTTTGATCAACGGCACGATCATCGCCGGGCGAATGACCTGTCTCGAAGCACCCGCCGGCGGGCATGCTGATGTCGACCTGTACACCGCTAACGAGGGCACGCTCGCTCAGGATACGGCGATCGCCGCGGCTACCGGAGAAGTCCAGCTCGTCCAGGCGGCGACATGGGCCGACGGCGACATGATACCGCTCGACGCGCTGCCGCCCGACGAGGATTATCTGATCCTCACTATGGGAACCGCTGGAAGCGATGCCGACTATACCGGTGGCCAGTTCCTGATCGAACTGTGGGGCGTGTAATAAGGCAGTGATGAATGCGGAATGATGAATGATGAATGAACGGCAAAGACAACGGCATGGCAAGAACGGCATGGCCCCGAAGTACATCGGGACCATGCCGTTCATGGTGATCCAGTGAGCGATTTTACGCCGAATGAAAATTACCAGAGGCGCAGACTCGGGATACTACCCGACGGCGGGACCGTCATCACAGCTCAGTTCCCGATCGGAGAACTAACGCTCGAACAATGCGGGCTCATACCCGGGGCGACGATACCACGCGACGACACCGCGGGGATCGTCGGGTCATTCGTCCAACTCCAGGCCGCAATGAAGATCGCCGTCGTAACGGCTCACAAACCCGACTACGCTTACGCGACGGCGCAGACGCGGGCGGGAGTAGCTACAGGCGCCTATGTGGACCCCACTACCACCATCACCGCGACGACGGCGATCTTCTACCCATCAATCGCGGGTAAGACCATTACGTTCGATGGGAACCCGTACACCGTGGCGACCTACGTGTCGCCGATCGCGATAACGGTTACAGCCGACGCGACGGGAGTCGAAAAGCCGATTACGTTCTCCGAAGGGTCCAGGTTGCTGAACGAAGCGGCTACCGACGACTACGAATGGGGTCGCGACGGATGGTGGCGGGCGATCAGGCGATTCCACTGCCTGGCAGGCGATCGAGGCGCGGAGTTTCAATATCTCCGGACCACGACGTTCGCGTTCGACGCCGACCCGCTAAACACCGTCGGATATCCGGCGACCGGCGGGGCACGAGCTCGAGATCCAAACTATCCGCACAAGGCGCTGATCGTTATGCCGTTCGAGGCGCCGGTCTACGATCGGGACTAACAGACTGGCAACTGTAAACGACTGGTCCCGATG
>Ga0208769_1000110_pt1 | contig 41424 bp, 67 predicted proteins | sample AntAceMetag02UKC_FD_184768 | JGI IMG/M metagenome (GOLD analysis project Ga0208769, IMG submission 184768) | Saline lake microbial communities from Ace Lake, Antarctica- Antarctic Ace Lake Metagenome 02UKC (SPAdes) (version 2) | ecosystem: Environmental > Aquatic > Non-marine Saline and Alkaline...
TCATAAGGTTTCTTCCATCGTGAGAAATCTTTGATGCTTTTTGTATTGTCTTTTCCATAGTTTATTAACGTACGTACCCTTTATATACTTTGTGGTTCACGTACGGGTAACGACACTTTATCATTCTTTAACGAATCAATAATATTAGAAATCTGTCTTTTAGATATTAACTCATCATTATTCCCATGATTATGTGACCATTTAATTATTTTAAATACTTCTACCTTTAATTCATCCAAAACTTTTAAACAACATTCTTTCATTTCGTTACTCCTGTATTTTGCGAACTTATTACCTCATTTATTCTCTCCCTTATTCCCAGAACCATGATTTAGTTTTACCATGTTTCTAATCTTTGATACCCCATGCTTTAGCGTGTGGGAGAATCATTTTTCATCAACTCCGTCATTTTCATGTAGTGCGTCGTTATATTCTTCTTCTGTAACTTCTTCAAAACTATCATCAAAATAGTTATCATCAAAATATTTTATTGCACCCTCATAACCAATTATTATTTTTCCATCATTATGTCTGAAAAATTGTAGGTCTTTCATTCAGATACTCCTTTGACATTTAATGCGTCTTCACTTAAAGCATCGTGAGTTTTGTTTTGAATCTTTTCGTTCTCGTCCATCTGCTTTTTCAACTTCTTCATAAAGGCTTCATGTGATCCCATATTTGTTATTCCAAGTTTCTTACCCCTAGCTTCCCAAAGTAAAGCATCTCCCTTTTTCAAATCAGCTTCTTCTTCTATTGCTTTTGGAATCCTCGTCATAAGGTTTCTTCCATCGTGAGAAATCTTTGATGCTTTTTGTATTGTCTTTTCCATAGTTTATTAACGTACGTACCCTTTATATACTTTGTGGTTCACGTACGGGTAACGACACTTTATCATTCTAAGGCGAACATTTGTAGTCATATTCTTTTCTAGGGATTACTCCCCTCATATATTTAATTCCATTAACTTCTTTAAATTTTACATCTACTGGCATACCAACTTTAAGACGACTATCATATTCATGTTGATTTTCAAAAAAATATTTAAACCTTCTATTGCAACCTTCATCAAATTCAATCCATAAACAATTATCACAATAAGAATAATTAGATATTTTATTATTATCTCCAATCCACATATCAGTTATTTTGTAATAACCTTCGTTTGTGAAAACTCCTAGATAAAAAGAAATTGATAATATTAATATTCCTAATATAACTATTGAAAATACCATAAGTTTCATTGGTTCTATTTCTTTAATTCCCATTTTAAGGCTAAAGCGAATCAACACCCTCCTCCATTACTGCTTTAAGACAATCGTAACATATCTCTACATATTCTATATTTTGTTTTTTAGGTTTTTTATGTGATACTCCAATATAATATCCTCCACACAATTTAAAATCTAATTGATATTTACAAATCTGGTTTCCACATAAGTCACAATAATATCCGTAATCCTTTTTTGGTTTAGTTTTTTTTACCATCGTATTTTAATACGTTTGCGTATAGTAATAAAATAGTAATACATATTATAATATGCTTTCTGTATTACTAAAATAATTATCTATTCTCGTCAAACTCCCTCCCATAGTAGTTTCTTTCTTCTTCAGTCATATCTATGTTAAAATCTGTTATTTCGTTGTTTAATCTATCAAGTGCCATTTCTAATCAAGACACGTCTTTCCATTTTTTAATTATCTCAACTTCTCCATCTTGACAATACATCATAGCATAATGTTGTATTTCTATTATTGCTTGTTCTTTACTTGGAGCATCTACTTCTGCAACAATCTGTCCTTCCTGTTTCAGTTGGCAAATATATCTTTCATTCATTGTTCGTCTTTGGTTTGATTTCGGAATTTAGTTCAGACGCATGAGAAGTCAATTCGGAACTCATATCCATCCCCTCCATAAGAAGACAAACCACATAAGAAAGATTACTGACAATATTCCACCAATCAATCCTGTTGTTATTATTATCATCCAATCTCTTAATGTCATTGTTGTGTTCATTTCGACACCTTACCATGAAAAGACGCACTAGTTTGTAATTTTATATTTAAATTTAATGGTCTTTTTCTTACATATATAAATGTTGGAATTAGATAAAATATTAATGCTGTGCTTGCATAGGATGCCCAAGTTGCATATCCAATTCCTAACGGTTGATTAATCTGGTAAATTATATCTTTACTTCCCATTCCTAATACAGTTGATATTCCTAATTTTATTAGTACCGATATAGTTAGTGCAATCCAATATAATATTCTATGAATTAATCCTTCAGGAGTTATATTTGTTTCTTTCATTCTTTTCTCTCTTGCGTATTATTTAGATAAGACGAATCTCTTAATCTCATTCTATGAATACATCTTATTGAATGAATTAAACTTCCTACTTCGCTAAATCCCATTAAATCTAAATCTGGACAACCATATGAAAATGGAGCTTCTATATCAATCGAACCATCCTTATTGTAATCTGGATAGATTTCTATTCTTTCTAAGTGGCTACTCATTTTGACAACTCCTTATTCGCAATATGGACAAAAGACGCTTTAGGCTTATTAAGTGAATAATTAATAATGTATTCGCCGTCAATACCCATTATTGAAATTAACTCGAAAGTTTTATGCCCGTCATTGAGTTCTTTAATAAACTGGTTAACTTCAACCATATTCTTAGCTGACAATTTATATATCATGCTTTGTCGCCCTCATCCTTTAATTGATTTTCTTTCTCTTCAGCTTCTCTATCAAACCTTCTCTGCCAGTAATCGCTAGTCATGTTTAGCCTCCATCCTTTCCCACAAAATATAGTGAAAACAATCATCAACATTACCAGAGTAACAATTAACATACTGTCCCCGATTACTGCAATCAGCGTTCGGACAAACCAAAGGTTCGTTACCGGTGAAATAATCTTCAGGCGCATGATCGTTAAGCATACCGTTCTCTAATCCTAATAATACCATTTTTATTTTATTGCCTCCTTCTCAAGTTCTTTCAAACATTTACCGCATACTGGTCTTTGAATTTCGCCATTAGAACCGAAAAAGCCGACAGATTCTTTACCGCACTCACATTTAAGGTTAACGCAGTCGCATGAATACTTTTCAACTAGGTTGAAACAATCGTTCGCATACCTAGTGAAATTGCTTGATACAATGTTGTTAATCCTTTTAACGTACTCGTTTGAAAGTTTAGCTGCTTCTTTAAGGAAAGCATCCTTTCTCCTTTTCCTTAACTGGTGGATCCTTACCATACCATATACTCCAAGTTAAGTTTATGTTCAGCTTTCATTATTCTTTGTAGTTCTGGTTTCATTTTTTCCATTTTGTTTTTTACCCTTGGTTTACAACTGCACCATACTTCGGAACCTTTAGGATACCTTCCTTCTTCTCCGCATTTGTTGCATCTATACATTTCTTCTCTCATTTTATAGAGGTTTGGTCGGAGCCGAGGGGGAAATATTAAAAACCCCTTATCGTCAGATTTTGGATGTTATCAACCTTTAAGCATCCGACCGGTGATTGACTATGAAACCCATAGGAAATCTAATCATGGGTCAATCCTGAATAGCGTTAATTAGCCAATTAAAGCTTCTGTAATCAACTTTATTAATTTAAAGTGGGATTACTGTATATCTTGTGTCAAGGTTTGTTCCTGTCTTTGAAACGCTGAACTCTTTTAAGTCAGGTTTCTTTTCAAGGATAGCATGAAGGTTCCCGATTACTGAGTTCGGAACTCGGTACTCTTCGCCCTCAACAACAACAACCTTGTACTTGAACACTTGACCTTCTTTGTCTTTGCCTTCTCTATCCTCTAGAGGAAAAGAAGTGCTGACAACCTTCAAGTCAGTAATATTCTTTGTAGTTGGCTGTACGTATTGTTTTGCCTCTTCACCTAATGTTACCATTTTATGTGTGTCTCCATTTATTTAGTTAATATGAACATATAGCGTAAACGCCCAAATCACAACCGAACTGTTCAACGTTCTTCCTGAACAGTTCATCGGCAGTAAGCTCTTGGCTATCTTCCATCATATCCCTCCTGTTTATTTGGTAAGCTATTAACTGGTTCAATGTGTCCATATTTTGATTTTCCTCTGTCCGAAAATAACCAAAACAAAAAACAGATTATAACGAAAAATAATAAACCACCCAAAAAAATCTTCCAGTTGTTTCTATCGTCTTCTTCTGCAATTGGAAAAATGTCTATAACTTCATTAGTACACTTATCACATTCAGAAAGAACTTCGACTACCTTATCAACATATTCTGGGACATAAATTGTATGATTAACGGTTCTATTAACATATCTAGTCCCACCACCAGAACTACTGCCACTATCACGGTAAACGATTTTTTCAACTTCTCTGACCTCTTCTTCAAAGAAGACAAGGTCAAAGCTGTCGGGTGTCATATCTTGTGGGAAAGTTATTGTTATATTTGTTGAATTAATGACGATCACAATGTTCCCAATCGAAGAACTGTTATGGGTTACCGTATAAGCTAAGTCGGTTATCCCAAACTCATTCTCGAAAATTACCGTTTCGCCTGGGTAATAAGCCGAGACTAGGCTTACCAAACAAACCATCGTCATCATTGTTATCATTATTTTTTCCATTTTATTTTTCATGTTTACAGCCCACGCGGCCTTTGAGTATGAACGGCCGGCAAATTGCCGAACCATAATAATAATTTATTTTTATCCTCTTAGAGTACTCAACGTAATCTGACAATCTAAAACTGGTGCAGCATCTCCTGCTACAACTACAGCAACTCCGTCCGTTATTGTTGATAGCCCAGGAACAATTCCTGTAACTTCATGAGTTCCGAAAGCGTATTGACATTCATCCAAATTGCCGAGACCAGATACAACTTCTCCCTTAAACTTGTAATCTATATCTCCTTCTCCAGCATTAGTAATCCTGGTACAAACCATTCTTCCTTCACCAGCATACAATCCGCCAACGTCAACATCTTGTCCTGTTTGCCAAGTTCCTGTGTAATTGTCACATGTCGTTGTTCCGTCCCAATTTCCTCCATTACCAAGAATTGCATATTCTACAGTGAACGGTTCAATAACATCAGTTGTAATTACAAAAGAGTTTACCAGATAACCAGCAATAACGAAACCTACAAGTAAAACAGGTAGAACGCTTAACATTAATTTTTTATTCATTTTTTAGTATAACCTCCTTCTCCACAAATATAACTATCCATTGTTCTGGCTCCCAGCTTGTTGTTGTAAGCACTCAATTGAAATTAGGTCTATCGTTTCGTTATAGTAAGGTACGGGGATTCGTTGACAACCGGAAGCGTAACGTCCAATTATTAGGAAAGCGTTATTATACCCAGCAACGTATCCTTCTTGTAATAGCTTTTTATCATTAATTTCTCTATACTCTGAATACTTATAATAAGATAAATATCCAAAAGACAACAGGATAAATAAAGATATGATGATTAATATGACATATTTACGTTTCATCTATTTACCTCCACCTTGACATTCTAACGCCTGTAGATGAAAAGTAACATCCTCTGATAATGGTATGTTTATTATTTCACAGTTAGCAGTGAGGTTCATTATACCATTATTCAACTCTGCCCATGTTTGTTGTGATCCTAACGCGAAACCTTTACCGAAAGAAGAATTGTTCCTCTCAGTATCAACATACTGGATAATGAGGACTAGAAAGATTACCAACATTATGAAACATACAATTTTTATTATCTTCTTAGCTTTAGATTTTTTGACAGTTTTTGGTTTATCTTTCTGGAATGGTGCCAAAGACTGGACAGGAATAATTGGAGTAATTGGTTGAGGCTGGGCTGGAATTACCGGAGTTACGGTATTGGATTGGATTATTGGTTGAACTGGAATAACTGGGACAACGGGCTGAACTGGAGCAACCGGCTGTGTCGTGATTAATGGACGGAATGGCTCAACGGGTTCAATCTGTTGAATCTGTTGAAGACGCAACTCCTCCTCTTTTCTAATGTTTCTGTTAATCTCACTATTACACTTAGCAGCCGTGCGCTGTTCACCAGTAGCAGGTTTATAATATTCGCTCATTTATGTGCCTCGTTAGATTTTAATAAAATTATCATCTTACTATTTTCATGCCTTAACGTTTTAATCAAATATTTTATTTCTTCGTTTGTCGATAACTTTGCCTCTTTAATACTATTTTTGCAACTCTCAGAAATTAAATATTTTGAATGTTTTAACTCGTCCTTATATTGTTCGATTAATTCTTTTTTAGTTTTTCTTGCCATTATTTTCCTCCTTCAAATCATATAATATTATTAAACCATCAATCTTTATTAAAGTTCCATCTTCTACCATCTCGTTTATTATCTCGCCTGTTGTATAAAGGTGCATACCGCATAAATAACCTATCCTTGATTTAGCCAACTTACCATGCTCTTTAATACAATGAGCAATTTTATGCTTATACAACTTAGTTTTATGTTCATTAATAACCATCATAATTATCTGTCAAAATGGGTAAGAGAATCTGTTATCTCATTCTCGATATTGCAACAATCTATTGTGTCACAGTCAAGAACGAAAGAAGCAGAAACGTTTCTCTTCTCAAACGGGCAAGCCATTATCGTCATTCCTCTGTTTAGTTAAAATATTAGTCATATCATCATCACTCAACTCTTCAGAAGAAGTGTCGACCGAATCCAATAAATCTTGAGCATCACCTTTTGTCATAATTATTATAATTATAATAACTATTTAAATGTATGTATTGTTACATAAAAGTGACATAAACAATACCCATTGCGAAAGAGAAGGCAATAAACATTCCAGCAAAGAATCCGATGACAAAAGCCTTAGGACTCCATTTGGAATAACTTATTCCCCCAGTTTGCTTAGTAAAATAATCTACTCCGTTTAATCTTATTTTTGCCATTGTTAATTTTTTATTAAGTTTGAATCACCAGAACAAGGACTCAATCAAATGTGTCTTCCAATATCATCGCCCGTGTGTATGTAAAAAAAAGAGATTGTCATTAACTAACAACAAACTATTGTGTATACTACAGCCCATGTAGTGATATTTAGTTCTGGTGAAAAAAATAGGAAGTTTTTTATAGTATCGGTTCTTAGTAATAACGTCACCTCTTTTATCCATGAAAGAAAGTGATAAGGTGATTTTATTCTTGTCACGTCTTTCATGGATTAATAATTGTATCATGATCCGCGCCCCTTCTTGGTTAACCGGTGGCAATTGACAACAATATGACTTTCTTCTGTCTTAACTTTGACTGTTTCAACCTCGCCATAATTACGCATGCTTATCAGTCCATTAGCGTTTCCTAGTAACTTTTCTATCCTTCCAGTAGATAAATATACATCTTCTCTCTCTTTCATTAACAAATTTTGTATTTCTTGTTGTGTCATTTTGTGTGTTCTCCATCTACAATCATTAAAGCAAACTTATTCAACCCACCACCATATCTACACGTATCACAATAATAAAGTCCATGACTATCTTTAAATTTAAATTCGTTACCACATTTAGGGCAATTTTTAAAATTGTGTTTTTCTGCTAACTTTAATATTGAAACAGAATTGGCCCATCCCTTAACTTCACCTAAGTCTTGTTGAACTTCTGGAACAGATAAGCCATATTTTTCTCTTGCAATTTTAATAACCTCTCTAGCTTGATCTTGTGAATAACATGATTGACCAGCATCATCACAGTTAATTACTCCTTCCATTACGGCAATCAACTCTGACGGACCTCCACCACAAGCACATCTAAAACAATACCATGTGTTGTTAGTCGTATCAATCCTAAAATTCATACCATTATCAGAACCATGTTTTGGATGTGGACCTTGAAAACATCCTCCACCCATATCACTTAAGCCATTAAAAGAAATTATGTTTCCTATCGGAATGTTAGTTATGTTGTCTCCTTGCCATGATGTTGATACATGGTTGGATACAACTTGAGCTTTCTTCTTTTTCATAAAGTCTCCGAACACTTCGATAAACTTATTATAAGATATTGTAACTATAGGTAAATCTTTCTTTAAATCATATATTTCTCCTGAAGGATGAGTTGACCCAGCACCTACAACCTGTGTTCTATCTCCTTGGAGTTCGCCCATATGATCGGACATTTTTCCTTTTGAATCTGGGAATAGTAAGTACGGATGGTAAAATATTATTTTATCCTCATGCTCATTATCAAACTTAAAATATATATGACCACGAACTTCCATTGTTTCTGGGAAATTATTATGGTATAATTGTTTTAATAACTCATCTGGAGTATCGTCATCTAAAGCTCTTATATCTTTACCGCATATAATTCCATAGTTTTCTTGAGGAAAGTATTGTTGAATCTCGTTATAAGTATATGGTTTATTCTGCCAGTCATCTTCAAATGGTCTTTTATCCTTAAACCTTACACGGACAAACCTTAAACCCTTTAGTTGTTTTGGGAGTTTCATTTAGTATCACTCCATTCCTTTTTAATACCAAGATGTGTATCCCAACCTTTTACCATTCTAATAAGAATTCTCTCAGCTAAATCATAATCTTCTTGTTTAGCTGCAAAAGTTTCATCATAATCTTTAAACAAACACCTGTGCTTAACTAATCCATCAATTAGCAATTTTACATGATGTTCACTCCTTGGTTCCCATACACCCTTCATTGGTTCTCTAGCTAACTGTGTTATCATATTAGCTAAATCAAACACCTTATTATCATCAATTACACACAAAAAACTATTACATGTATCAAATAATGTCAAGAACTCTTCTCTACTACTAATTCTCCCCCAACACTGTTTTAAGAGTGATGTATTTTTTTCAATATTAAGGTGTAAAACACTTCCATATGCTTGTAAAGGTGTAGGGGGAAACCGAATTACTCCTTCTTTGCCTTTTACAAATACTTGCTCATCTTCATCCTGTACCCACCAAAATATCCTAGACATAGTAGTTGAATCAATTGCACCCACATGTGAACCAATTGTATTCTTAGATTTTATTGGATTTAGTACAAAACAAAATTTTGCGGTTGCTTCTGCCTTAACGGAATTATCATTACCTGATACAACTTCCCTAGAGGAATGATCTAATAATGAATTAAGTTCTCCTAAAACATTTCCTTCATTTGTTTGATGTTTGTTTAATTCAAACTCAACCATTTTACCGATTTCATCAACCCAACCTATTCTATTACAGTTAACAAGGTATCCTAAATTTGCTGGTTTTTCCTTAAAAGACGGACTTAATCCTTTTATCCTTGAGTTTGCTCCTTCAACAATATGCGGTTTTTCGTCAAACTTATATGCAACTGTTTCGATGTACCCCTTACTCTTACGTGTTCCTTGCGGACCCATGATACCTAAGTGTAATGGATAATCATCAACCTTGCTACTCAACAAGTGTGCTGACTTAAAAACTTCAATATCTCCAGGAAATCTGTTATATGAATTAAACTTTGGATGAAAGGCTAAGAAGTCTAACCAGTCTTGCTCAGTTATTTTTCTTTCTTTTGTGTACGTTACTATTGCTTTTGGTGTTAATATTTTAACTGAAGCAGCAAAATCTTTCATAAAAAATATTCTAGATAATGAATTAATCTTCATGCTTCTGCTCATCTCCGCAAAATCATCTAACTCAACAAGCATTCCATTAAACGTGCAAACCTCGTTTGGTAATTCTTCTTGTGTCATAATATAATATTCTTTTCCCTCTTTAGATATAATTCTATACATCCAAAAGTCTAATGCGAAAGCATCGACTTGAGATCCGTTATATCTTTTGTCAAACTTATCATCAAAGAAATAAAAGTTTTTAACATTATAATCATCTTCATCTTTGTATTCTGCCTTCTCTTTTTTTATTGCGCATCTAACTAACGGTATCTTCTTTTGAACATTTTCAATGAGCTGTGGTCTACCGATCACCTGGTCTTTACTATGTGCTAAGAAAAACCATTTTGGAAGTTCACTATTATAAACATCTCCATCGCCTAATAGTTTTTTAGTATGTGCCTTAACCTTTTCCCAGTTATTCCAAAAATCGTTTTCTAACCAATTTATTTCATTCTCCTTATAATTTTCTAACTCTTGTTCTTGTGATTGTTCTTTAAGAATTTCTTTTGGTGTTGGTTTGTCTGGAGAAGGAATAACTTCTACTATATTTTTACTTTCTATTTCAATCTTCACTTCTTCCTTTTCTTCTACCATTTTGTGAGTATGAACGCCACCAGAAAAAAAGTGTGGCTAATCTGTAAATTTTAAACTTCGTCTCCGTAAACGTCCCAACCTTCTCGTTTCTTTCTTGCGAAATAATCTAATTTTCTACCAATAAAGTTTTTATCAATAATTTCATAGAATGCCTCAGGTTTTACTGAATGTTCTGTTCTTTTCTCTGTTATTATATCTCTAATATCTTTAGATTTCCATAGTGGTTTTCCTTTAATACCAATCAAACAAAATTCACATTGCATCCTTACCCATGAACCCATACCCATTTTTTCTTTATTCCAAACAAGTATTGCTTTATAATTAAAACCCCAATTATCCATTAATTGTTTAGCTTCCCAAATGAATTGATGCGTTGTCCATAGAAACAATATTCCGTCATCTTCTACTGGAATTTTAATTTCTTTTAATTGTTCATAATTCATCTCTGGATATGGTGATGCTATTCTACTGCTTTCAGGATTATATTCTCTACCATAATTCCAAGGTGGATCAATAACAACAACATCATAGGTTCCAGATATTTCTTTTTGTGGTATGTTCTCTTCAATTTCTTTCTCTTGTTCTTGCAATTTTATTTCTCTAAGAACTTCTTTAATTTTCTTTTCACCACTCATTATTTGTTCTTCGGCTTCAGGTTTTTTTGCAATAACTTCTTCTGCCATTTCAATTTGACAGCAGTTGCATATTTTTATAATTATATCATCATCACTTTGTCTCATTCTTTTACAGTTTGGACATTTCCATTGCTTCATTTTACCTTCTCCATGTATTCTTCAATATCATAAATGTCGCTAACAAACAAATGAACAATACCTAAAAATTTTTCTTTCATAACGAAGATGTCCGGCGATTCTCTTTCAATAATTAATCCACGCCAGAACTTTTTATCGAACCTTTTAACATGAACCGTTATAGAATTTTCTAAGAAGTAATTCAACTTTCCCTTAATCCTTAAAGTATTTTCATTATCCATTTTCGTTAATCATTCTAATATCTCTTTTCTTTATATATATTGTGTGTTCACTTTTTTGTAGTCATACTTCCTGTGCAACTTGATAATTTTGTGCTATCATTTCTTTAGCTTCGTACCTGTTCATGTTATACTTTTCCATATTTTTCATTATAAGAAATTGTAACTCTTCCGTGTTAATTGTGTTAACTATTTCCATAGAATACCGACGACATGTTCCTATTTAAGTTTTAAGTATCATCTGTAAGTATTCTTACTCAAAGCCTATTAATCTCGCACCCTGCCCAGTGATAAAATATTGTGTTACTTATTGGTGCGTCTCTGTTGGTAAGGTTAAGTTCCGCTGAACAGTTGAAGAACCCGAACGACCCTATCCATGACAAATTCCCTATTCCTAAATCGCATGGCGTTGTAAGGTTACAGTAGTCTTCCATGTCAACTTCCCAGTTAGCGTCAACTGATGGGCATGTGCAAGTGTCTGCTGTGCATCCGCTTAAATCAATTGGCACTGGATCAAACGTCCCACCTGAATAATCAGAAGCACAATTAGTATAATCCAAAAAGATACTTGCATCATCATTTGTTCCAGTTGCATTATAAGTTCCTGATAAAGTTATTAATGTGTCGTTAAAAGTTATATTTCCACCGTCGTAACCTGTTGTTGAAATTGTTCCTGACATTGTTATTGATGTGGAAGCGTTTATGTAGACTGTTCCGCCACCACCTAGAACGGTTCCCTTATTATATACTCTTCCTGAAAAATCAATTGTATCTCCTGTAAATGCTATTCTTCCGCCACCAGACCGAGAAGTTCCAGTAGAGGCACTTGCATTTAAATTTCCACTACCTGAAATATTATCTGCTTTTAACCAAATACTTCCTCCAGCACTACCCTCCCTATCAGAATATATACCAATAACATCTATATCTCCATTGACGATTAATTCATTTCCTGATTCTAATTTAATAGCACTAGAACCATATATTGAAGTTTGTGCAACTGAATAACCTCCACTCCCTAAACTTGTTGGTTGTGTTTCACTTCCATAAGTAGGTTTAGCATTATTCCACCCTTTTCCACCATGGGTTGCTCCTACCCAACCTGAACCTACTCCTGGACCAAATCCAGCAGGAAATCCTAATGCAACTCCATCAATCAATCCTCCACTTTCAATAGTTATATTCCCACTTACATTTAACCAAACCCCTCTTCCATCAGCAGTAGTATTATAACAAACAAAACTTAGGGGAGAACCAGAATTTCCATGACAATCTCCATAAACATATAATGTATTTCCACTACCGAGATTAAAATTTCCTAAAATATTCGTAACATTTCCTTCCCCATAATCTCCCCCTAATAAACCTATATTTCCAGTTAAATTCCAATCTCCAAGCCAAGTATTATTTGTAAAGGTTAAAGTTCCTGGTTTTCCTCTAACAGATTTACCTAAATCATATCCTCCATTAAGTTCTATTATTCCCTTAAAACTAATATCTGTTCCATATTCTAATCTTATTCTTCCTCCACCACCCCTAGCAGTTCCAGGTACACTTGCATTTAAATTTCCACTACCTGAAATATTATCTGCCTTTAACCAAATACTTCCACCTGCACTACCATCCCTCTCGGCAGGTATCCCATCCATATCTATAATTCCATCAATAATAATAAAATCTGTTGAATGTAATTTAATAGCACTTCCTCCAGGATTATTATATCCGCCACTTCCCAAACTTGTTGGTGCAGAAGCATTTCCATAAGCGGTGTTTCTAGTGGCACTACCTCCACCCTCTCCCCCATGAGATGCTCCTACCCAATTTGAACCTGGTCCTGGACCAACTACTTTTGGAAAACCTAACCCCACCCCATCCAACACAGCACCACTTCCAACAATAATATCCCCACCCACACTCCTCCACTCCTGCCCATGTCCTTCATCAGTTATATTGTAAGGATAATCTCCATAAATCTTCATCGTTCCACCACTAACATTAATATTATTAGTTACATTCCATAACTGAGTTCCATCATTATTACCTGTCCAATCACCAACTGCAAACAAAGGATTAAAATATATTGTTCCTCCGTAATTTGTGTCAACAAAGAAGCTACCCAAATCTTGCGGCATCGTCCCGTTTGTAATGTTACAATCTCCAGTTCCCTGATAGTTAAATGTTACGTTCATACCGGCCACTGGTAATATACCATTGCTCCAACAAGTAGAATTGTCAAAATCTTCGTCTGTGTCACATATCCAAAGTCCATCTTCAGTTTTAAATTTCATTATAGATACATAAGCATCTGTGGAAGAAGAAGTCGCAATATATAATCCGTCAGGTGATACAGCTAAAGAGAAAGTTCCTTCAACAGAATAATCTCCATCAGTATCAGTATAAGTATCAACTTCTCCAATAGCAGTTTTGTCGGTTATATTCATGATAGAAACATAAGCATCGTTGCCAGAGGATGTAGCTAGAAAATTCCCGTCTGGCGAAAAAGATAATGACTGAATCCAATCGACAGAATAATCACCGGCATCATCATAATATGAAGCCAATGGAGCTATTGTAGTTTTGTCAGTTATATTCATAATTGAAACATAATCGTCAGTACTAGAAGAGGTAGCTAAAAAATTATCATCTTGTGATATGGCTAATGAGCTAATTTCATCAATAGAATAATCGCCACTCAAATCATAATATGAAGCCAATGGAGCTATTGTAGTTTTGTCAGTTATATTCATAATTGAAACATAATCATCACTATAAGAAGATGTAATCAAATAATTACCATCTGAGGATATAGTCAAAGATCTAATACCATCAATAGAATAATCATTGGCATTATCATAATATGAAGCCAATGGAGCTATTGTAGTTTTGTCAGTTATATTCATAATTGAAACTCTATCATCCACACTTGAAGATGTAATCAAATAATTACCATCTGATGATATATCCAAAGAACGAATATCTTCAACAGAATAATCACTAATAGCATCATAATAACTTGAGAGTTCAATAATTTTAGATTTATTTGTTATATTCATAATTGAAACTCTATCATCCACACTTGAAGATGTTGCAAGATAATTTCCATCGCCAGAGATGGCTAAAGAATAAATTCTTTCAACAGAGTAATCGCCTAGGGCATCAGTAAAAGTTGAGGATTGAACAATCTCAGATTTGTTAGTTACATTAAATATTGAAACATAATTATCAATATAAGAAGCTACAACTAAATAATTTCCATCTGGAGTAAATTCCATAGACCAAGATTGATCAACTGAATATTCGCTAGTTTCGTCATAATAGCTTGAAAGTCCAACAATTTCATAAGAAGCAAATTCTAACATATCAAAACCATTTTTTGTAGCTATCCATTCAACCTTTTTATCACCGAACGTGTTTGTAAAAATTCCAACTACTACATTCTTATCTTTAAGTTCTTTTAAATTATCAAAATTAGTCCATTCTGTTCTAGTAATATTGTGACACAATAACGTATGTTCAATGTCAGAAAATTCACTAATATTTAAACATTTTTCTTCGATATACTCCACACTATATTTAAACCAATATTCTTTTTCTTTATTTCTATAATTATCTGCCGCTTCATAAAAATTTAAATCGTCAAATAATTTATCATCCATCCAATCTATCAACAAAAATTTGGCAACCAGAATATCTTTTCCTTGTCCAACTTTCATGTTATAACCTGTTAGTAACTTCATTTCTAGTTCAGTTTTATTTTTATCATTTTCTATAAGTATTTTTTTTTCAGAACTATTAAACGATTTATAACTTTGGTTGTTATATTCTCTTGATGAATCTTTATTTCTTAAATCGTTTATATATTTTTTATCAAGTAATTTTTCTGTAACTGTTTTATTTGTAACACTATTCAAATTTTCATTATAGTATGTCTTGCTTTCATTTTTTTGTAACGATGAAACATAAAAGGTTCCGGCGATTACAACTGTTGTTATTAACATTAATACAACTGCTATTATAATAAATTTTGCTTGTGCTTTATTATTAAATAACGTCACCATGTTTATGCCGCCCCACAATCCTTTCCACCGCTTTCCCAATATAAACAATTATCTGTAGCATTTGTATACCATGTGCAATCAGCGTTAAAGCAAGTTATATTAACAGTGTTAATCCTGAAATGGTCAGAAACGTTTAGTTGTGTAAGTATCGCCATTGAATCATTTTGTATGTATAATGTACTGGCGTAACTTTCGTTCCATGACGAATTACCAGCGTCACCAATTGCTGCATACAGAGTATCAGCATAGCTTTTGTTGAATGTTGCGTAAGTATCGTTCCAATAGGAATTAGAGTTACCCAAATCATAATATAACGTGCTAGCATAAGTCTCGTTCCAAGAAGAATTTCCAGATCCGAAAGCTGCATACAACGTGTCAGCGAATGTTTGGTTCCATGATTTGTTATCATACGAGTTAGCTGAGCCTTCGGTTAAATCGTCAGTATCTTTCGTCCCCAACCATGTATCAAATAACCCATTTAACCATTCTTCGACAATATTTAATACACCAGTAGAATTATCAAATTGTGTTTCATTTATAGATGTGAATAAATTGGTTCCGTTAATCCCATCAGTACCATCAGTACCGTTAACACCGTTAGCACCATCAGCACCATCAGTACCATTAATATAATCAACACCATAAACTGGTGTAGTTCCATTAATCCCATCAGCACCGTCAGTACCGTTAATACCGTTAATCCCATCAGCACCGTCAGTACCGTTAATACCGTTAATCCCATCAGCACCGTCAGTACCATTAATATAATCAACACCATAAACTGGTGTAGTTCCGTTAATTCCATCAGCACCGTCAGTACCGTTAATACCGTTAGCACCATCAGCACCGTCAGTACCGTTAACAACACCTTTTGTAGTAAACCAAGTATCTAACCAACTTGTAAGTAAGTGAAGAGAACCACCCTGATTTTCAAATTGTGTAGTATTATATAAATTATCATCCAGTATATTTGTATTATTATTAATAACAGAAATGTTTGCGTATAATGTGTCTGCATAGCTTTCGTTCCAAGAAGAATTTCCTGCTCCGAAAGCCGCGTATAGTGTGTCAGCGTAACTTTTGTTGAATGTTGCGAATGTATCGTTCCAGTAATTAGCAGGATTAGAGTTAAGGTAATAATCCGTAATTACAAAATCTGTTGAATTATAATATCCAAGCGAGTTACCTAAGTCATAATACAGAGTGTCAGCAAATGTCTGATTCCAAGAAGCATTATCTCCAGTTATTGAAATGTCCGCATATAATGTTGTAGCAAACGTTTGATTCCAAGATTGATTATCGTATAGGTTAGTGGTCCCCTCTGTCAAATCGTCAGAAGTTTTTGTACCGAACCATGTGTTAGTCCACGATGTTAATTCTGTCAGTTTCAAGCCTAACACTCCGGCAACATTTTCAAACCATGTTGAGTTGGTTGTATTATAATTGTCCCAATAATCTGAAGAGTTCACGTTAAGATTACCTTCGTCGCCAACTAGAATATATAAAGTGTTAGCATAAGTCTGGTTCCATGAAGCGTTACCAGAACCAATCGAGGCATATAAAGTATTGGCATAGCTCTCGTTCCATGAAGAATTACCACCGAATCCTGAAGCAATGTTTGTTATTGTTAAGTTTAGAAGAGTATCATTAAAGTCTATGTCAACGCTTCCAGAAGTTCCTCCACCTAAAATGTATGGAGCAATAGCATTAACCGCAGTAATGTCTCCAGTACCACCTCCGCCGCTTACGTTTGAAAGGCAGGTCCCGTCGGCTAAACATACGTCAGTGCCGTTTATTGTTGTTGTGCCGTCACTAAAAACTAGATCCCACCTATCACCCAACGCTGACATAACAGGGAGCAAGCTTAACATTAACAAAATAATAAAAAACTTTTTCATTCAAAATCACCACCGTATATTTCTTTCTGGCCTGGAACAGTGTTGACGGTTATTATGCTAGCATCCGAATCTGTCAAGTTATATGTTATAACACTTTTCTTACTGGTATCAAAATAAATTGTATAAATTGTATCATTAGTCCCAGGAACGTTTGTCAATCCAGAACCGTCGCCAACAAAATAAGTTGCTTCTATATTGCTTGCGTTTGTAATATTATTACCGCCCATGTTTATGTTTCCTTCCATCGTGCAACCGCCCAATGAACACCATATAGTTGATCCAAAAGATTCAAGCCATGAAGTGTCAAATGTTAACGTCCCTCCTATATTATCGAACTGTACCGAGCTTACGTCATTAAGCGGACCCAATGTAACAGTGTTCCACCATTCAGTAGAATTAATCGTTGGAAGCTCCGAATAATTAATGGCCGGTTTTAATATTGGTCCATCTAAATTGTTGTACCCGAACTCTGGGGTAACAGAAGCACATGCAGAAAATGTAAAAACTAAGAGAACTATTGTTAAAATTATAACTTTCATATAATTAATGTAACATTTATATTATAAATATCTTATGGTTTAGAAACGAAAGACTTAAATATGATATGTGTGTGTATATCATATGAAAGATAGTGAGAAATTAGATATTCCTTCTTGCAAAAAATGTGGTTCCCAGGTAATTCGTACAACGAAAAAGTATAGAATTTGTATCCGTTGTGGACACAAGGAGAAGATTGAATGAGTTTTATTGGAGACATTTTTGCTTCAGTAAAAAATAAAGCTGAAGAAATGAAAGAACGTAAAGAGTTTCTTAACATGGTTGAAGATAAAGCTAAACCGATTAGGCGTAAAGCTTATATGGAACAAATGTTAAAAGAAGTTGTTGATGAAGGTATAGCTAAAGCTAAGGCTGACGCAGAATCTAGAGTACCTAAAAAAAAGAAAACTGAAGCAGATTTTGGTTTTGGTGGAGGAATATCTGATCCTTATAAATTTATGAAGAAAGGTTTTAATGCAGAAAAAAAACAAGTCAGTAATGTTAGGAAAAAGAAATCTAAATCAAAGAGGAGAAAAAAATGAGTCAAAATATAGTGTTAACATTTTCTTTATTATTAGGTTCTTTTATTGCTTTAATATGTGCTGTATATAGTTTTTTAATATACAAAAGAAAAATGGAACGTCGTAATAATGAGTATCAAAAATTAAAAATAGAACCAGAGCAAGAACAACAAATTGAACAACAATCATAAGGAGGTATTTATAAATGGGAATATTTAAAAGAAAAAGTAGTGTACCGGAAATAATGAGAGCTTCAGTTCCAGAAGAAGCAGAAACTATGGGAGAAATTAGACACATTGAAGGTTTGTCTAATACTGGAATAACAACTGAAGAACCTGCAATGCAAATGAGGGAAGAGATTGTTAAAGAATCAATACTAGAGAAGGAACCAGAAAAAGAACCAGAAACTGCACCAGAAATTAATTATCGTGAAGTTCCGGTATGTTTATCTCAATCACAGATTAACAGTTTGGTGATTGAAAATAATTTAATGCTAAAACAGATTGTTTCTAGTATTGATTAAAAATGGTGTACAGAAAGCCATCTTATGAAGAATATTGTAAGGCAACAGAGTTTGCCAGGATAAGGTATAAGTTTGGTGTTTATGTACAGATATTTGCAATAATATTATTTTTATTAGTTATTATTTATGTAGTTATTAATATTGAGGAGATGAAGGCAAATCCAATAAATTATGCAGAAAAAAAAATGAACGTTATTTGTTATCCGACTTTTAATGGTATGCCTGTTAATATTCAAAATGGGAACGATAGATATATTGAAGGAATTGAAGAAGGGTGAAAAACTAACTTCTATGGAAATAGCTGAGAACACTAAATGTTCAGCAACATCAGTGAAACAATCTATAAGAAGATTAATGAAAGACTTCACCGAGAATTTAACTTTCCGTGTTTTAACGTCGTCGGAGAAAGAAGAAAAGTATGGACATAAAATTAGTTGTAAGGTTCATATATATTGGCTGGATGAGTAGATGCTTCACCTTGAATGGCTAGGTGAAACATCTACTCCGATCTTTCAATAAAAAATGAAATTTATCTAACGTACACAGTAATTTTTCGACCTTTCCTTTTTTTCTTAATTATCTTCTTAACCTTTTTTAACTTTTTAATTTTTTTATAACTTACACCGTATGGATTCCCAATAGCCTTTGTAAACTTTTCAGGCTTGAACTCTTTCTTTATTTTTTTAACAGTAATCCTTTTATCTTTCAACTTCTTGTAAGGAGCAAGCTTTTTCTTTCTAGCTACTCTTCTCTCTGCCTCTTTGTCCTCATACGCATGATATTTCTTTACTAAACTTTTTAACCCCATTTTACTTGTAGTTTTTCCTAACTTTACGAAGATGTGGCCTAACCCTGACCTTCTTGCTTGAACCTGGAACTTTCCTCATGAATCCTCTAACTCGTTTTTGCATTTTATTTTGACCTCCTTCTCTCTTGTTGCGTCATATATAATTTCCATCTTCTAGCAATGCCACTAGCCTGTGGTCTTGTTTTTTTAATCCCAGTTTTAATAACAATTGTTTTAATATATTGTCCTTGTTTGTTTGGTTTTTTTAATGGAGTCATCTTTGTAACATTCCATCTAAATCCGTCTTTTATCTTCTTTGTATCCCAACTATAAAATACCATTTTATTTTGACCTCCTTTTCCGTTTTTTTGGTTTTAAGTGTTTTAATTGTTTCAATACAGCAGTAGCTCCAGTAACAGAAGCCATCGGTGCCACAAATTTAGATCCAGTAGTCGCAACAGTTTTCACGGGAGTACCAGCAACATCTGGTAAGGTTCCACCTATTAAAGCTGTCCCCCCCATTAAATAAGAATAGCCCATTAAACGTCTAACATTTTTTCTTTTCTTTACCATATTATTTTGACCTCCTTTTCAGTTTCTTTTCCATTGGTATAAGCCCTTTCGTGTAATAGTTAGGATATTCCCTTAAATGATCCTTAGCAATCTTCATCGCACGAACTAGACTCTTGGTATGTTCAAGTTCAATCTTGGTACCAATCTTTAGTTCCTTTTTGTTATACTTCATTTCTTACAACCTTTCCTTTTAACTGCTAGACACTTTTTGGTAAGTCCCTTGATACTATTGTTACCATCTTTAGCCATTTGGTTCATACTAATATCATTATGATCCATGCTGCCCATGCTAACCTTACTATAGTTATGTTTCTTATTTTTACATCCCATTTTACTTCTTACCTCCTTTTCTTTTATATCTTCCTTTGATTACGTCACTAATGTTCGTATCCATTTTATGTTTCAACATTTTCTTTTTAATGTCGCCCAAGCTTTTGCCTGCCCATTCTCTTTCAAACGCTTTCTTATATTTGCTTCCCATATGATTATGATTGGAGGGGATTTCACCCTCCGTCGCCAATAAAGGCTAGTCTATAAAATAAAGACTAAAATTTAAATTGTGTTCCTTTTCCGTCCGAAGCTCGTTAGTACAATACCTAATACTATAGCAGCAGCGATTACCACAACGATTATTGCAATCCAATCAGCAAATGTTGCTAATCCGGTTGTTGTTGTTGTTATAGATTCTTGCGCACTATCAGTAGAATCATATTGATACGTGTAAGTAATGTTATATAACGATGTTGTAGCAGCTACAATGTCTGCTCCCCACGTTATAACACCAGCGGCAGTAAACGTATAATTCGTAAACGCTACAGATGTTTGGTTTATAACAGTGTCAATTGAAGACAGACTAAATTCAGTTAATGCAGCATCAGTTAATGTTGTAGTACCTGTAGATGCGTTAATCGAATCCTGAGTGCCTGCAATACTAGGAGATACCGTGTCATGAAATGTTCCAAGAATAAACAAGCCAACACCTAAGACGATACCAACAAGCATTATTGTAAGAACAGCTGGATACATATCGCCTATAGACATTCCTTTCTTTTTAATTAATTGAATGCTTTTCATATTGACGAAATTAAATACCAGTTCCTCTTTGACCAAACGAGTTTAGTACAATACCTAATACTATAGCAGCAGCGATTACCACAACGATTATTGCGATCCAATCAGCAAATGTTGCAAGACCAGAGATTGTAGTGTTAACAGCTGTTTGAGCAGTTGTATCACTAGCTATTTGAGTACCAAAAGTTGAAAGAACGTAAAGACCAACACCAAGAACGATACCTACCAAAACAATTGTTAAAACTGCTGGGTACATATCACCAATGGATAATCCTTTTTTCTTTAAAGATAACTTTCCCATATTTAAAATAACCTCCTTCTCCATTAATAAAACTCATACAAGTGTGAACATAGAATTATTTAAATAGCTATTAAACATAATGTAACATAATCTAACACTATTTTACTCCGCCAGCTTTCATTATTCTGTCCCTTAGAAGTTTTGAAGCCGTTGAATAACTTGTGTCGTCTCTGCCCTTTTTTTGTTCAATTAAGATTATTGTGTCTAAACAGTCTTCAATAAATTTCGTTTGAACCCTTATAGTTCTTGTTTCACATTTTGCCATTCTAACTAATAAGCTTTTTTAGTATTATAACCACTTACCGAACTTCCAGCGCCAACTTCTAATGAATGTCCACGCTTAATATTATACATATCAAGTGCGTTCACAGTTTGTCGGATAAGCATGTAGATGAAGATTACTAATAATATTCCCCCCAATACTGAGACTAAAGCTAAAGTTGTAGAGTTTGTAGCAGCTGCAACGTTACCATCCATTGACATCATGTAAGCTGTTAACATTGTGGACATTAAGAATATCAAAGATGCTATTAAGAAGAAAATCTTAAACCCAATTTCGTTCATTGTTATTGATAAGTATAATAGGAAACATGCAACGCCAAAAATTACGATTAAAACACCCATTTGGAACATGGGCATTCCTTCAGGAGTTGGGTTACCTGTTGGTGTAACATCGTAAGTATAAGTGAAAACTGTATCTAAACTTCCAACATCTCCATGCCCGTCAATTATCCAAGTACCAAGCTGGCTTGTTATATTACAATTGTTATAAGTGAAAGAAGTACTATCTTTAACCCCAACCCATTCAACAACCTTTCTAGTTCCGTTAGGCATTGTGTAAGATGTAAAATTTACATAAGTACAATCAGCACAACTCTGGATAAGGTCAATACAATCATTAGACTTCTTCGTTCCTATGTCAGTTTGTGAAGCGCTTACTACTAAACAAGTTGTCACAAGTAGTAACATTGCAATAAATGTTAGTTTAGCCATTCTATATAACACCACCACCATTATTTAAATATCTTATCAGTATCATTGCGTTCCCTCCACATACATCCAGACTGCTGAAAGGCCAACCATTACTATCCATAAAGTCATGAAATATGTTGAGATTAAGTTTAAAACTCTGGCTAGAACGGAAAGTATCATTGTAACAAATGATGCGGCCGCGAAAGATCTCGAAGCAGTATTCTGTTGATTCGTTAACATTGCGACTAATGATATTACAAAGACTGAACCTAATATACCTTGGAATAACCATAAGTCCGTGGTACTATTAATCCATGAAATCATTCCTGTCGCTGTTGTAACGTTCGTTGGTGGGTTATATAGGAATGCCATTTATACCTTACCTCCTCTCAAGAATGCGCTTGATACGCTGAATATTACTATTGTCCATAAAATTGTTGCTATTAAAAATTTTATTATTCCACCAATATTTTCATCAACGCCAATGTCTACAAGTGTGCCACTAATCAAGTCAGCTATTGTATTTGGTGCTAAGAGTACCATGAATATTGCGTCTCCTATACCTTGTAATGTGTTTGTTGTGGTTGAAAGTAATGCAAACAATCCTGTTTCTGTGTTTGACAATCCTTTACCTGTATCATTAACTTTATCACTTGTATCATAAAATGTACTATTGGCTAAAGTATTTGTTCCAGTTATTGCCCATTCATCAGACATGTCAGTGTTTTCATAATTGGTAGCCATTTCGCTAACAAAAAGTCCGGCGAAAACAAAGATACTGCTGACTATCATCATCATAAATAACATGTCTCTTAATACTAACGATCCTTTTTTGTTTATCATTCTCTACCAATCCTCATAAGTAATATTATCGCTATAGCAGAAACTGCTACTATTGATAATACTCCTATATTTATTATTTGTAATATTGATAATATTATTAGTCCACCAACACCAAAGATTATTGAAAGACTTGGCCTTTTAACACCAATCATTATTATTCCAATAAAAACAAAGAAGCCCCATAAAACACCATCGAGACCCATTGAATTATAAATGTTGGTTCCGATAACACCATACAATCTTCTATCAAGGAATTCAACATTGCTCCTTGTTATGTGTCCATCTGCCCTATAAGTACCGTTCACTTGACCAGATATGTCGCAAGTTATTACACCAGATGTATCACTTTTACTTACATTACATGGTACAACAAGTGTAGCATTTGATGGGAAAACCTTTAAAACGTATAATCTAGCAAGATTAAAAATACCAGAAGTGTCAGAATATGTGTAAGTAAATACGTTAGTTGTACTACTATATGTTAAAGTTGAATCTAAATTTTCTACTATTTCATAACCAGTGTCAACATTAATTGCTATAACTAAAGTAACAGTGCAAGGTGTTGTTGCACAAGTAATTTTAGTTTTTGTAGAATTGTAAGTGCTTACACCGGAAAGATAAACCTCGAACTTATAATCAGCATCTTCTGAAAGTAAATGACCTATTGCTTCGCCAATATAATTTGTTGTTACAATTTCTGTGGTAAGCCATTCGTTAGTTCCTGGATAATATCTCATAACCCTGACTTCTGCTTCTTCAAGGTTTGTACCACTAACATCAACAACATGGATAATGAACGACGTTGAATCTTCTGTGTCCATCATATACAAATTATCTTCACGTGTTGAATTTGTTACTACAACATCTGCATAATTATAAAATTTATCAACGAATCCAGACTTTGTTATTTTTATGTCTGTATCTATTGTATAACTTTCAGTACTTGGAGAAATACAAAAATCATATTGAGAATTGTTACCGGTCGAATCTGAGAAAGTAAAATCGTTAGTAGCGGTAGATCCAGTTTGTTTCACTGTAAATGTTGCTTCAAATGTTGAATTTATTTCTGCGGAGTTAGATTCGTTCAGTATTGTATAATTCCAGAATGGAATATTATTATTTGCGTCACAAAGGCTCAGATTAATTATTGAAACCGTTACATTATGCGAAGTTAGATTATAATTTATTGTCCCACTTGCATCAATTAATCCTATTGTCCAATATGTCGTAAAGTTTGTTTCTGTAGTAACAGACGGCATTATAGCTTCAGTGGTGAATATTGCACTGTCTCCTGATCCAGTTCGTGTTCCAGAGTAAGTTGTACCATTAATCATTAACTCGCCGGTTATTATTGAAAAAAATGTACTATTATAGTTTAGTGATGCCGTGTACGTCTCTGTTGCTGATTCGACGGAAGTACTTGGATACGTTTGAGTTATTTCTGTTAAATTGTATGACCAGTCAATAAACTCACTATTAAAATTTCCAAATGTATCATTACCATAAACTGTTATATTCTTATTATCATTTTCTAATATGAAAATTGTTGAATTTTTAATCCCACTAACGCAACCAGATATTGTAATATTAGTACCATTATAATTGTACCAACAACTATCCAAATTGCTATCTGTAAATGTAACATTTAATGTTTCATTTTCACCAACATAAACTTGTCCTAATGTACCTATTGGAGATTCTACTGTTATTGTCGGAGCAATAACATCATAAGTGAAACTGACTGTTGTCGAGTTAGAATTACCTATTGTATCGTTTACATAGAATGTTATATTTGTAAACCCAGATTCGGAAGTTATATTGATTTCTTGTTTAACATTTGTTGTACAAGCAAAAGTTATGTTTGTTGTATTATAATTATATAAACAAGTATCTAGATTAGTATCACTGACGTTAAAGTCAATAGAAATGTTATCACCATAATTATAAATTATTGGAGTTGTTATATTAACAAGATTGAACACTGGTAGTATTGTGTCGATGAATATTGTTATATTGTTAGATTTTGTTTCTTTACTTTCATTGTCTGTTGCTTTACCGTAAATAACATATGTACCATCAGTTAAACTAATTTCAAACAAATAATCTGTATTATTAATTCCACTTGAATTAGTTTGATTCAAAACATCATTAACATAAAATGTTACATTTGACAATTCGAGTTCATCATAAGCTGTAAAATTAAATATTATCGTTTGAGGCGTTGTGTAATTTGCATTAACTGTTGGAGAATTTAATGTTATAGTTGGAGCAAAAGATGTTGGAATATATGTTATTCCGCTTCCATTATTATAAAGTTGAGTAACTTCTGTCGGTGTAAGACTACGATTATATATAGCTATTTCATCAATTTTCCCGTTAAAGAAATTACTTTGCGTATCATCGCTTATATATTCTGCACCTATTGCACAATTTTCTGTTTCAGAATCTGTAATATTAGTCGTATCTGTATTAGAAGCAACATTTGTACCATTCAAGAAAATAGTCATTCCTGTATTGTTAGCTACAACAACTAGATGATACCATGTTGAATTACTTAATGGCACATTATAAACTAAAGAACCAGCTGTCGCTATTTTACTAAAAACTAGATTCTCTCCACTCGAATCATAAAAAACCCATAATCCTCCCGCTCCCCCCGTTTTTGTCGAACCAAGAAACCCGTAAGTCGAGGAATTGAAAACATCAGAATTAAACCAAAGAGAAATAGATACTGTATTGGTTCCCCAAATATCGCCCAAAACATCATCAACATTAACATAATCATTTGTTCCATCAAAATCAAAAGCGTTATCTATTATTCCTCCTACACCTCTCGTAGATCCATTGTTTGTCCCATTATACAATCCAAAACTATCAACAACAATACCAGAAGTTTCTTCAAATTTATAATATCCTAATAGTCCTACGTCAAGACTTGCTGTCCAACTTGCCCATTCGTTTACTTCAACACCATAAATTGAAGGTATCCATTCAATTTTGTCACCATATTTAACTTCTGTAAAAAGACCAACAGTAACAACATCGTTTTTTTTCAAAATTGCAGAAGTAACTTTTTCCCAATATTCTTCCTGTTCAATGTGGTTACCTACAATTTCGTAATTGCAAACTTGCGTTTTGTTTGTTTCATCTTTATTTTTTACACAGTTTAATTTGTAGTCGTTAATTTTAACATCTCTATAAGTTTTATACCTTAAATCAAAATCTCGTTCAAGCTTATGTTTATTCCAGTCTTTTTCGTTTTTATCATAAAGGTCAATATTTTTTATTATATCGTTGTAATCTTGGTAAGCCCATAAATCAAACTCTGCAACCTTTTGATAACCAAGACCAACTTTCATATTTAATGGTGTGTTAAGTTTAGCCTTACCAATCGTGTCACCTTCAATCAAGCAAACTCCAACCCAAAGATTACAATTTTTTATTATAACTTCTCTTGTTTCAGTATCATAATGTTTAGCATTATCAAAATCAAAAGCTGAAGCGAAACTTAACATGAACATTCCAATCATTAATAATAATAGTACCTTTCTCATGTTAGTTGACTATGCCTCCAGTCCCTCCTACTGAACCATCTCTGGTGAAAATTATTATTATACCCAACAGTCCAGCAACGACAGCAACGTATGGTAACTTGGTCATTATAAAGTATATGCCTTGCTGGTATGCGCTTGCTGTAGAAAGTTCAGCTTGTGCCGATATTTCTACATAAGCATTAGCTAATACTATCGCAACTATTACAGAAACAATAAGAGTTAGGAGGAAGATTGGTAGCATCACTTTAGGATATTCTTGTACCATCATAGCTTGTACTATTAAACCTAGTAGTAATCCAGCGAACATTATATACCATAAAGTGTTAACAGTAACCGTTGAAGTTGTTATTGTGGTTTGTAATGAATCATTAATTTCCGTAGTGATACCAATCTTTTCTTTAAGTTCTGTACCAAGTTTATTACCTATAAAACCAACTATAAGAAGAAATATAGCAAACGCTGCTATAGTAACAATAAATATTAGACCAGCCACTGGAGCCATGCTTTGAGCTTTCTTCTTCATTGACAACTTCCTAAGAATCATTGACTTAACCTCCATGATAAATAATCAGGGACAGACATTTTTCTTCTCTTAGCATTGACTCTAATTTTTAGTAAATCTTCAACCCGTATCCTTGTACTTTTGGTTGGATACTTCTTTGGACGAGCCATCACTTCTTCCCCTTCTTTTTTTTCTTTTTCGTAGATGTCCAACCTTTCTGTTTAGCAAACTTTGCAAGAGATAAGCCTGCAACTTCTCCACGAGTATCAATCCTAGATCCAGCCTTTTCTATGAAACGATTATGAAGTTCAATCTTTTGTCCTTTCTTTATCTTATATGGTCTATACTTTCTACGAGTAACACTAAAATAATTGTCAACTCCATTAACAACTTTTCCACCAACCTTCTTCACCCTAAACTGTGCTGATAAAGTCTGGTCAACAGCACGAGAACCTCTTGATAATGCTGTCTCTCTAGTCAAAGGTTTCTTAGATAAACTAACCCACTTACCGCCCTTAGTTTTTGCTTGTGGGATGTAGCCCTGTTTCTTCTTAACTACTTGAACTGGACTAGATTTAGGGAATGGAATATATATTCCACCACGAATACTAAAAGGTGTTGTAGGCACTATTGGAGTTATTCCTAACCCAGGAACTATTGAAGGCAACATTGTTTTAGGGACTAATCGTTGAGTCGTCTTAGATTTTAGGATACTGGCAACTTTTACCGCTTGGTCTGTTCTAGATACTAACGATGTATCTTGAATTGTTTTACTAATTAATAAACTTCTTTTTTTCTGAGAAGTTGATGTTGCCAACCTTGTTTTAACACGAGGAGATATTGCTTGTATATTAGACACATCTTGTTTAACTTTGAACATAAGAGATGGGTTAGACTGTACTGTCTCTCCTCGCTGAGTTGATTCGTCGAAAAATGTAGTACGTCCTCTTGGTGATACACGAGAAGGAAACATTCCGCTAGTAGAAACTTCATACAATCCTGTACCAGTATATGCTGACATTGGAACAGTTTTAGGCTTAGTAACCATACCAGTCAAAGATTTACCAACTTCCTCAGATACAGCACTCAAATCTTGTGCAACGAATGGAGTAGTTTTTGATATTTGTTTAGTTTCTTTAACACTCGTTTTAAGAATTTGTTTTTGTGATACACCGAAAGTTTTAGACATTGGTGTTCTCTTCTCTATTGGCAATCCACTAAATATCTTTTTAATACCGCTGTCTCCTTTCTCTAAACCTGTCAAACCCAAATCTTTACTTGTAGTAATTTGTCTTACTATTCCGAAATCTTCACCGCTACCAATAAGTTTTCCATCCTTAATACCAAGCTTTTTAGATGTTGTAGCAAAAAATTCTTCACCTTCTTTTCCTTTGCCAATCTTTTTTGTAGCAGACAATAAAAACGATACTTTATCTTCACCTCCTAATGTGGCAGTTCTTGATAACTTTTTTTCAAACTTTCCAATCTTTTTTTCAACTCTTCCAAGTCTTAATATGTCTGGAAGTTCTTTTGATACGGCTACTCTTTTTTTTAATAATTCTCTTTCACCAAATAATGAAGTTTTAGGAACATCCCTAGCAGAATATATTAATCCTAGTCTTGACTGTGGTTTTACAACTGTTCTAGAAAATGTTGCTAGATGCTCATCAATTTTCCCAATCTGTATAGCAGTTGTTCCAAAATCGAAAGTTTGTCCACCTAGAACCTTACTACCACCTTCACCTAAAAATTCACGTTGTATGTTTGTATCAAGTTTACCGAAAGTTTTCGCAGAAACTTTGCCTTCTGGAATGAATGAAACCTTATCATTCTTTCTTATTATTTTACCGAATATTTCATATTCGGTTATTAAATCTCCTGACTTTTGTTCAGCCTTTAATAAGGCAATCCCTGTATCTTTATTTATAATAATGTCTCCTTTCCTTTTTATTTTAGAAGCAACGTGTTTAGTCAATTCTTTTTTAACAGCTTGAGATTCAATCCTGCCGAGTGATCCACCTATCCCAGCGAATCCTGTTGTAGCAAACAATGCACCAGTTCCAACGTCAAGAATACCTTCCTGAAATTTACCGGCTTTAATCTTCTCTGAACCTTTAGTCGCAAAGAAACCACCAGTAGCAATTTCAATACCTCCACCAACTACTGCTCCAGTAGGAGTAAGACCAAGTGCTGTTAATCCTCCAATAACTGCCGCAGTTTTAATATTACTTGAAATTTTTTCACCACCACGCTTTAACAATGAACCAACTTCTAACCCATTCAACTTACTTGTTTCTTTTTTAAATTGTGTACTAAATTCTTTTTTAGCTTTGACCGTAGCTTCTTCAACTGTGAGTTCACCGGTATCAACCTTACCCTGATATTTGTTTATAACTTTATCTTCAATCTTATTAGATATTCCTTCGGCTATTAATGAAACTGGTGCTTCTGATAATTCTATAGGAACTCCACGCTTAATCCTTTCCTCTTTCAATAATTCAAAACCGGTGGTATTTTGAAAACCTGTCGGAGCAAACGAAGACACAGTACCGAACTGTGGGATAGAAACTGGTGCTTCTCCACCCTTACTTCCTACATCTTTAAACACTCTTGTAGGATCATATCGTTTCCAATATGATGTATCACCCAAAGCTAATCCTCCAAGTATTTGACCGCCATGCGATACAGTTTCTGGTATTGTTTCAGTGATGAATGAACCAGTTGCATCAAAAACATTACGCCGTAAACCAACTCCAAAACTAAAATCTTCTGGTCTAGCTATATCTATTTTAAAATCTTCTCTAGTAGTCTCAGTTGGCCCAGTTATTATAGGCCTTGATTCTATCTTTTGCTCAACTACTCGAATAGGTGCATCTGGTTTAATGCTTCTTTGTGAGAAATCAAAAGAACCACCGGTAGTTATTTCTTGTTCAAACGCTTTATTCCCTCTTTCCCCTGAAGTAACTTGTAATCTACCAGTAGGATCTCTTGTATAATAAGTATCAAACTCTTTAATATAAGTAATCTCGCCTTGTTTAACTTTTGAGAAATCGTATGTTGGTGGCGATTGTTTTAGTTTCCTTCTAAATACTCTCCTTTCAGATTGATATGATGCTTTATCTTTAGCATAATTTATTAGATCGTTAACATTATACTTACCTGTAGACGCACGCTGTTTAATGCTGTCCAGTTCTTTTATGATGTCACTATAACGATCAGATTTGTTTTCATACTTAGTTGCATCACGATTTTCATTTCTAGCTTTAGTTGCTAGACTTTCATAATACTTAACCTGTTCTTGTGCTTTATTTTTTTCTAAATCTATTTTTGATAATTGTCCTGTCGACCTTTTAGAATAAAAGTCTTGTTGAAGTTTTGCTTGTTGTTCTTGTGTCAATGTTGTGGATTGTGTTGGTGCAACTGTTTGTGTAGGAGATGATGGTTTTGCACCGACCTGTTGTCCAATCCTCCCACTAGCTGATAAACGTACCATTAACTATTACCTCCTGAACACAACCAATCCAACCTTCTAAACTCTAACACAATGTCGTCATAAGTTTGAGGAGTACCAGTTCCACCACTTAATAAAAATTCTCTACCGTTAAAATCCTTACAACTTTCTATGTTAACTGTATCACTTTGTAACACATTGTAAGTATACAAAAGTAACATTACCATAACCAAAAAAGAACCGACCATTATAAAAGTTACATTTCTCATGAATAAATGTAACTTTTATTCTTTTAATATCTTTTGGTATTATACCATAAGGTATTTAATATGCTAAACACTTAAATGAATGAATGGCAATAGGAGAAGTAGTAGTTGGTGAAGCAATTAGTGGTACTTTAAGTTTAATATTCTGGTTGGCTGGTGGAGCATTATTGACAATAGGGGGATTAATATTTGCGAAGAAAAGAAAGGAAGGTTTATCGTTTAACATTCCTGTTACAATTTTTATACCGAGGTCGGATAATAGAACGAGAGATATTATAAGAGGGGAAGGCGGTTACTTTAAATCTCAAGCGGTTGGTGGGATTACAACGTTTAGGTTGAAGAGGAAAGGAGTTGGCACAATAGAACTACCTCCACCAGCGTCAAGATTCTTGGTTGGGTTTAATCGTGAATTATTTTTAGTGCAGAAAGGGATGGACGATTTTGAACCAATACTGCCTGAGAGTTTTAGTTATGTTGACACCGAAGTTCCTGGAGCTAACGGGGAAACTAAGAAGGTTGCAGTAATAAATCTTAAATGTATTAACCAGGATGCTACTGCTTGGAAGTTTGATAACGAACAGAATGCAAAGAACAGGTTCACGTTCAACAGTTTCTGGGAGAAGTATAAAGACTTTATCCAGATTACAATTTTTATATTGATAGTGTTCATCTCATGTTACATTCAATACAGTGGACTAAAAGAGGTAGCGCTTTCATTGTCAGAAGTTGCGAAGAGTCTTCAACCAGCAATTTCTAATGTGCCTATTGTGAGTTGAATGGAATACCAACAACAAGGACAACAACAGGACGACGAACAACAACAAGTAATGTACGCACCGGAAGGAAACATTAGTAACATTGTTGGACAAATTGATCCTAGTACTGTTATTGATAATATTAATCATTCACTTAAAGGAGAATTTTTCGATAAAGAAAAGGGAATGTGGGTTATGAACCCGTCGGGTATTCCTCTTGTTAATGATGCTTGTAGAGGTTTCGTTGTATCTTATGTTACAGGTATAATGAATAATAATTCTACTATGGCGATAATAACACAACAGCAGTTAGGATACTTAATGGAATCTGTTATTGAAGAAATGGGGAAAGAGTTTGTATGTAACTTAGAAAGGTTTGGTTTTGTTCCTCAAGGTTTAGGTTACAAAAAAGGATGCTACGAAAATAAAGGAACACCAGATAGCGCAAGAATGGATTCTGTGACTGGGATGGTTTATCGTGCTGTGTTCTCTTGTTATACTAGAAGTATTAATGGAATGGAAAGTAAAAAGATTTTCTCCAGTCTTAATATGACTGACGGTTTAAACTTTAATCAACAACAAGAACAGAACTCTGGTTTTATGGGTAACATGTTCAGGAGAAGATAATGGTTGAGAATGAGATAAGACAAGGAGGACAACCAAGCGAAGAACTTCTAGAGGAAAGCGAATATTCAAGTAAAAGTGAATTTAGTAAAGCGACATTAACACAAGTACAAATAACAAAATGTTTAGACCTAAGATCTAAAGAGATGAAACCAGGGTTCACAACTTTTGTTATTGATAAGAATGGTGAAGCAAAACCACAACAAATTAATGATAGTCGTAAAGAATATATTTCTAGTGTTGATGCTTTATTGAACTTACTTTCACCAGAGACTGATATTAACCTACCTAGATTAGTAGAACAATATCAAGGATTTAAAAAAATATCTTTTAACAAGTATTCATATAAAGAAAGGACTGGAAGAAAATATGTTAAAACTCCTAACGGCGAAAAAGCTATATGGGTTTATTCAGATAATATATTTATCCCACATAAAGGAACTCCTATAATGTGCTTAGGTAAAAAAGAAAATACTAATCATATTTCATATAACACTCATGAGTGGGATATGAAGATTGATGCTTATTGGGATGAATTAGTTTTTATAGCTGATGAACTATTTGCAGAACTAAACAAATTGATACACACTCTTGATTACTTTAAAGGTAAGACTGGATTATAATGGTGACTGTAGAAACTACTGAAGATTTAAAAAAATACCCAGAAGCAGACTTGGTTGTAAATTATATAACTAACAGAAAAAAACAAGGGTTGTATTCTTTAATCTTAATTGCAGGATTACCTGGCACAGGGAAAACCTCTGAGTGTTGTAGGCTTGGAGAAAAAACTTCAATAAAGTTAACAGGTGAAAATAATTTTACTTCTGCTTGTATTGGTGATAACTTTTTACATTTCTTAAAATTTGTTAAACAAGCAAAACCTGAAGAAGTAAATATATATGTCATGGAAGAGATTAGTGTTTTGTTTCCAAGTCGAAGAGCTATGAGTGGTGACAATGTAGATCTCGCAAAAGTGTTAGACACTTGTAGAAAGAAACAAGTTATAATTTTTGCTAATGCTCCAATATGGACACAAATAGATAGTCACATGAGGAGTATGGCTAATGTCTATATTCAAACAATCAGAGTATATAAGAAGGCAGGAATTGTCTACTCAAAATTTTATAGATTACAGACAGACCCTAGAACTGGGAAAACTTACACAAAGAATTTTCATCGTAACAATCGTGATGTTAATAGAATGTATACTTTAATGCCAAACTTAGAAATGTGGAATGAGTATGAAAGTATGAAAGATACATTTTTAGATTTAATTTATTCAAAGGCAGAGGCTAGAGCTTTTGATAGAAATGCAAAGGAAGAAAAATTAATCAATAAGATGAAACCTAATGATATAAATTCTTTTACAGCTCAAGAAATGTTTGTTCACAATGAGGTCACACTTAAGGGTCGGTCACAATCTGAAGTAGCCAAAGATCTTGATGTAACACAGGGGAGAGTGAGTCAGCTAATCACCAAGATTAATAAAAAAAAGGAAATTTCAAATGTTGAAAATTGAAAAATTACTAATAATGCGACCAAACCCGCCCATAAGATAACTTAGAAATGGATACACACACAGAAAAGCTTATATATCATGGTATCTTAGTATATATATGACAGTAAGAGGTAACATCAAGGATGACAGAAGGCAAGTATCTTTCTATCCAAGGATAGAATTGATTGATGAACTAGATAGGTTAGCAGAATCACAAGAGGGGAAAACAAGTAGAGCATATATAATAGAGAAGATTATTTTAGAAGCATTTAAAGAAGCAAAAAAGAAAGGTGAATGGGATGAGTGATATATTTCCTTCTAATGCAGAAGCGCCTATTTTATTCGAGTATGATTTTTTAGAACTAAAGCTTAAATTCTATATGGATAATAAAACAAAAATAACATTCAGATTAAGAGATATGCCAGAATATTTTTATACTGGAATTATCTTTGCACGAGAACTAGTTCTAATTCCGTGCAACATAGTTCTTGAAACATTTTGAGAAATCAACCTCTATGTTGTTTAAGAACATTTCTTGGATTAGGACACATAAATTGTGAGCCAAAACTTTAGCTAAAATCTCATTGTCTTGACTTGCTTCTTTTTTACACCTTACATTATTTCCAAATCTACGCTTGATCATACTAAATGAAGATTCAATATTACTCCTTTTGTGATAATGATTAAGATATTCTTTTTGGCTTTCCTTGAAGTATCTTAATGCTTTTTTGAAGTATGCCCTATTTCTGCTAGCTCCCTTTCCTGTTGAGTTTTTCTTAAATGGTATAAATGCTTGCCCACCCATTTCACTAATCAAAGCAAAATGGTCGGCGCTTAGATATGCCTTATCTGCCGAAAATTCCCTAATATTAAAATTACGATTAGTATCTTGTGCTAATGGCTTGAATTGTTTTGTGTCATGAGAATACCCCTCTGTTATCTCTATTGCTGTAATTATATTTGTCCTAACTCCACAAACGGCATGACATTTTCTATACTGCTTCCATCTCCCCTCTTTCCCATGCTTCATATTAAAGAAGGTTTTGTATCTTAGTGTACCAAATCCGGTAGAATCTATAGCGAAGTCTAGCTCCATTTTCTTTAATGGTAATGCTGAAATTTCTATTAATCTTATAAGAATGTGTTTTAACTCTTCTCTTTCTAAATTGTCTAATAAAGTATTAAATGGAATCTCGGCGTCAATAAATCCTATGTTATGAAATAGCTTTAAATCGCTCTGTAATCTTCTAGATGATAAGTTTAGATATTCTTTAAGTGTAATAGCAAATATTACATCTCTTGTCTTACATGGCTTCCTACCAACCTTATCGTGTGATGGTTCTTCTATGAAGCTACAGATGTCAACCAGTAAATTAAGAAACAAATCTTTTTCCCTTGTCTGACTTTTATTGTAGTTGTGCCAGCTAAACTCTTGATTTCCTTGCGTTAATATTGTTTTTTGTTCCATTTTGTTATTCTCCTAAATTTAAGTGGCGGTCGTCCCATACCGACCGCCGTCTCCTGTCCCATAACCAGGAGTTTTTCTTGCCCCATAAGCAAGGAACAATCACCCCCCATAAAGGTGATTTTGTGTTCTGGATTTGATTCAGCCAGTGGTTATTCCCATAACATAACCGTCGACTATTCTATGTACTGTTTTTGTACACAATAATCATACAACATCGGACTATTTAAATGTTTCTATATGCGGAAAGCGTACACCCGCAGAATATACAATAGTGTACGTTCTATTTTGTATTTTAAGATACAAATAGGTATCTTTAAAAGGTACACTTTCTTACAATAATTATGCCCATATCAGAAGATGAGCTACAGGATTTGATTCATCCAACAGCGCCCATAGAAAAGGTAAGTACTATTAGCAGTGATGGAAAAACTTTCATTACTAGAATACCAAAGATCATCGTCGATGAATTAGGCGTTGAGAAAGGTGACAAACTAAGATGGCTTGCTAAAGAGAATTCGAAGAAAGTCGAATTAAAATTGGAGAAACAAAATGGTAGTAGTTCGAAAAAAGAAAACAATTGATGGAATGGATAGAGAGATACTTAGAAGTCTCAGTAGAAGGGGAAGGGTTTTATCTGGCAGACAAATTGCACATAAAGTTAATTTGAGTCCATCGGCAATAGCACCAAGACTGAATAACTTAAAATCTCATGGATATGTTAAAAAAATGATTGTCCAAAAAACAAGAGTTCTTGACAGAAAGATTGGGGGAAAAATAATAAAGGTTAGAGCACCAAGAACAATATTTTGGGGAATTGATCTAAAGAAAACTAATAAGGTGGTGAAAAGAAAATGAAAAAAAATTTAAAATCAGAAAAAAAGCCTAATGTTATTAGAAATGCAGGATTAAGAACTCTGCTAAAAAGTAGTTTGTTAAATTTAAATTCTGAATGGGTTGATGTTAAAAAGTTAAAAAAATCAAATGGTAGATTTAATTGTGTGGATTTATTTTCTGGTGCAGGCGGAATAACTTGCGGATTTGATATGGCAGGATTAAATTCTTTAATGGGAGTTGAAATTGTTCCCGTTGCTTCTGAAACATACAAAAATAATTTTCCAAACTCAATTACATATAATGGAGATGTTAGGGAGTTAACTCATGAAAAATTAAGGGAGTTAATTGGTGGTAATCCTGTTCACGTATTTACTGGGGGTTTTCCTTGTCAAGGTTTTTCTGTAGCAGGATTTAGAGACCCTGATGATCAAAGAAATATTCTTTACAAGGAAGTTGTAAGACTTGTAAAAGAATTTAAGCCTTGGTTTGTGGTATTAGAAAATGTTTCTGGCGTTGTTACTATGATGGGTGGAAAAGTTTACAAAAGAATAGTTAAAGATTTTAAAGAAATAGGATATCCAAATATGTCGGTTCATATTTTAGAGGCGGCAGAATACGGTGTTCCTCAATTAAGAACAAGAACAATATTTATTGCAAATAGATTTGGATTAAAAAATCCTTATCCTAAACCTGAATTAAAGCCTGAAGAATTTGTTCCTATCGAAGATGCCATAGGTGATTTAGAAAATCATCCAAGAGACCCTTCTATCAATCACGAATGGACAGCCCATTCAAAACAAATGATTGAAAGAATTAAAAAAATTCAACCTGGAAAATCATTATATGATAAATTTATTGATGCTTATAAACGTCAATATAAGGGATATCCTTCGATGACAATAAAAGAAAATCACGGTGGAACTCACGTGCATCATAAATTACACAGATGTATTTCAGCAAGAGAAATGGCAAGACTTCAAACATTTCCTGATAGTTTCATATTTTCAGGAACAATGAAACAAGCTATGTGGCAAATAGGTAATGCAGTTCCTCCTAAACTTTTTGAAAAAATAGTATTAGGAATAATTCCTAAATTAGAAGAAATTGAAAGAACTGAAGGTAAAGAGATTAAGGACGATTAAGTTTTTTTTGTAATTCAACTCTCCATTTTTCCATATCGTACCAACCACAACCTTGACAACCATTTTCTGCTTCTTTTCCAGTTTTAGAAACATTTTTTGGCCAAGTCTCATCTCCCTCATAAAAATATTTTATATTAAAGGGGTAACCCCTTTTTCCTGTTTGAAAACACTTTCTACAAACTTCCCTTTTTTGTTGATTTCTTTGATTGTTTATTAATTGAAATTTTTTCTGAATATCTGCAACACTCATATCGTCGGAATTTTCTTCTTTTGTATTTTCATCCCATCTTATTTCTGAAAACTTATGATCTGGCAACAAATGAGTGCTTTTTCTTCCATCATAAACATCATAATTTTCTAGAACAATAAGTATTCGTTTTCGAAGCTTTTGGCTCCAAGTTTCATATCCTGTTTTTCCACCTCTCGGTAAGTGCAACATAATTAAATGAGTTGTGTTTTTTTTACATTTTGAACAATATCTTTTAGTATCTGTTGCCAAAGTATAACCCATTTCTTTCAAATCTTGAATTCTTCTTGCAAAATTAGGGTTGCTAGGTAATTCACAAGAACAACATTTCCAGCTACTTGTTTTTAATCCTTCAAAGAAAGGTTTTGTAACAACTGCACGAGACCCTTCCCAATATTCGTTTTGTTTTTCTAACCAAGCATGATAATTTTCAGGAGACATTAGAATATATGCTTTTTGTAGGTGATTTGCTATATCTCCGCAGGTTTCTACTTTGACACCTGTACGTCTATATTCAATTGGAACTGAACCATCCCATTTTAGTTTATGTTTTGGATAATTAAGTATAACATCTACATATTTTTCGCTAGCCTTTGTATGAACTCTATATCCTTTAATAGTTATATGTGGATTGACGACTTTCTTTTTCAATTCGGAAATATCTGGAAATAAAGATGAACTCATTTCCCCACCTCAATTATGGCTGATTTTCCTAATTTTGTTAGAATGTAACTTACAGTTCGCGTTTTATTGCATATTCCTTCAACAAGCTTCTCTTCTTTTAAGTCACGAAGAATTCTACTCATACTTGTCCTATTTACTTCAAGAGCATTAGCAAGTTCACTAGATAACCTAGATTTATTAGATAATTGCCTTAAGGTAGCTAATCTATATTTTCCATCTTTTAACCAAGTAAGTAACTCTATATTCATTAACATTTAGTTAACATTTGGTACTTAAGTAAGCAATTAACATTTAGTTAACATAGTGATTTTTAATAAATTTCTTTTACAAATTAAAAGGTATTATGTCCGTAACACCTGGACTCACCTTCTATAGTCTTTTTGGCCCTGTCCAATCTCATATATCCTTCCAATATTAAATGATGAGTAAGGCTAAGTATGTTAACATTTCTGCACCTCAAGGACTAGCTGATGCTATTGATTTTATATTCAGGAGTGTTATATAAAATGTTAACAAAAGTAAAAAAGGGATCATAGTTATAGCTATCTTAGGATTTATTGCAAATAAATGAGGATTAGACGGGCAACATGGAACCATGCATATGGAGAATAAGAGCTGGAAAATGCTATGCATTTTCCAGTTATTTATCATTTATATATGCATGGTTTCGATAACTCTCTATAGTCTATAAACATTTATAAATAAACGATGAAAAACACCTAATACGTATAAAATTCCTACGTATATACCAAAAGATTTATAAACAAATCCAAAGATATTAATAATATGGAGTATGAACCCGTAAAATTCTGGAGATATTTATTAGAACAAGATAAAAAATATGTAGAAAAAGAAGAAATTTATGAAATTTATGAAAAATTTATAAAAATATGGAATAAAGAAGATAACTTTAAGATAATTTTTGATAAATTAAGAAGAAATAATAAAATACTCCGCTTAATAAGTAAATTATGGATTATCCTTTCTGAAGAAGAATTCTTGAGGATAAGAGAAAATAAATCTAGATATAGTTATACTTTTTTTATAAATTTATTTAAATATTTTAATCAAGAAGGTATTGTAGCCTATTATGGACTCGGAAGTGCAGAATATTTTAAAGGAAATTTTTGGCAGACGCCACACACTTTTTATATAATCAATGATAAGTATAACTTAGAAAGAAAAATAGGTAATCAAACAGTTGTCCTTATAAAGTTCCCAAAAGATACTTTTGTTAAGAGTGCTATTTTAAAAGACAACCCCTTAAGTGGAAGGCCATTCTCAGATAACGAAAAAACATTCTTAGATAAGATCTATTACATTGAATATAAGAATGGTAAAATAAATAATTTTATTCTAGATAATTTAAATTTTGAAAAGATAAATATGTATTTATGGATTTATAGGAGATATCCTCTTGTAAAAGCCCACCTCATAGATTTGCTTGATGATAACCAATTAAAGGAATTAAGATGATAGTACCTGAGAAATATATAGATGAAATAATAAATAAATTTAAAGGTAAAAAAATAACTCCTGAAATGGTAAAAAAGGACTTAGCACTAAGTTATCTTCTTTATGATTTCGGAAAACACAAAGAGGATAATATAGACTCACCCTTCCATAAGATAATCTTCAAAGGAGGGACCCTATTGGCAAAGTCTTACCTAGACTACCATAGGATCTCTGAAGATTTAGATTTTACATTTAAAGATAATAAGACCCTAAATAGTCTTTCAGCTGGACAGAGAGAAAAATCAATAAAGAAATTTCTAAAAGAGGAGTTTTTACCAATATTGAGTGGAATCTGTGAGAAATATGGGTTTGATTTTAACTCAAACGAAATAAATAATTCAGAAAATAATTCAGAGAAAAGTTATTGTCCCATTAAATATAGTCATCATTTTACCCGATTTAATATTTATATAAATAAGAGTGAGGAAAATCCAATTAAGATAGAAATAAGTTTTTGTGATGAATTATTCTATACCCCTGAACAAGTGAAAATTAATCATCTACATCCCACTTCAAGTCATTTAACTTACCCATTAGAGGATATCCAAATAGAATGTTATACTATTGAGGAGGTTCTTGTAGAAAAAATAAGAGCTATAATCACAAGAGAAGATATCCACGAGAGAGATATTTATGATTTATTTCTTCTTTCTAACATTGGCCACAATATTTTTGACCTATCTCATGAAGATATAAAAAAGAAAATTATACAAGGCATTGGATATAATAGGGACAAGGTGGAAGAGAGAAAAATTATCTTAGGCATAGGAGAAAGATTAGAGGTAATTGAAGAAAATTTAGAGGGGGATATTAGCGACATAAATTTAACCAACTATGATCCTAAGAGTTATCAAGAATTCTTTAAAAAAATAAAAAAAATGATTATTTCAATTGATTTTAAGGGTATATAAAATATAAAGATTTCTTAGAACCTCTTATCTTAAATTCTTTGTTATACTCTAGAATTTACGCCCCACGTGGGCTTATCACCATTCTCGTGCAACCAACCTTCATTCTCGTGCAGACTTCAATAACCGTGCAAAGCCACTGGAATTATAGAATCTATAAACAAGCATGATTTTGGAGATGGATGGGATATGCAATATTCATGTAACGAAATAGTGTTAACTTTGGATAATGATGAAAAAATGATATTCGTAGATATGGACATTCTGACTTCCTCAATTCATCCTGCAAACATTCAACCTATTAAAAACTTCATAAGGCATCAGATACCGGAAAAAGTTAGAAAAGAAATATTTGAGAAATGTAATTATCAATGCGAGCTTAAACTTGATGGAGAGTGTACCGGTAAGGCAACAGAAATAGATCACATTGTTCCGATAAAAAAAGGTGGAGGCGATGACCCATATAATTTACAAGGTTCTTGCATGCACTGTAACAGAGTAAAATCAGATAGTGTATAACTATGCCTCCTTTCTCACCGGTTAAATTAACAATACCTTCTCAATCAATCCAAATAAAAGATATGCGAATTTATGTTCCCTGTTTAAAATTAGGATTAGATATTTATTTTCCTAAAGGATTTCAAAAGATAAATCAAATTGAACT
>Ga0208769_1000113_pt1 | contig 40617 bp, 69 predicted proteins | sample AntAceMetag02UKC_FD_184768 | JGI IMG/M metagenome (GOLD analysis project Ga0208769, IMG submission 184768) | Saline lake microbial communities from Ace Lake, Antarctica- Antarctic Ace Lake Metagenome 02UKC (SPAdes) (version 2) | ecosystem: Environmental > Aquatic > Non-marine Saline and Alkaline...
AAGATTTAATTAAGGAGTGATAACGACTGCAATGAACAAAACACAAGAAGCAAAGATAAAAAAACTAACTAAGTTTACATATACCCAAATAAGAGAAATGAATGATGTAGAGTTCTATCGTAACATAACAAAGTTAATGGTAGCTAACACAATAACTCCCCTACAATATAAATGGTTAGAAGGAGAAAGATTAGGAGAAACAACCCAAAGAGTCCTAAAACTAATTGGGGGAGAATATATAGAGAAAACAAAAGAGATTAATAATTGTTTAAAATAATATGGTAGAATCAATAGAAGGAACAGTAAAAAGATTAAAGATAGATTTTCCTACTGCTAAAGTATATTATGATGCGAAAGAAGACGAGATTAAAATATTTTATCCACTAAAAAGCTAATATGGACATTAATTTATGTGTGACAATAGACGACCAGAAAATAGAAAGGTCTTATGAGTGTGAACATATTACTCATATTAACTGGAATGAGATTATGAGTGACTTATATGATGAATATGAAGATATAAAATGGGCAGATGACTGTGAAGAAGAAAAGGAGAGCGAAAGGAACGCTGATAAATTAAAATAATTCATTGAAAAGATGTTGGTTCGAATCCAACCATTAGGATTAATTATCTTAATAAGTAGCTTAATTCTAGCTTGGTATAGCAAAGGATTATATGCCCTAGGCGACTATAAGCTCCCAAAATAATACAATGCTAGATGTTTTGGGACATCCTTTTAGTGAATTATTAACAAATAAAAATATGAAACAATGCCACAAGTGTAACAGAACAATGACTAACCGTCATTTCAGACTTGAACCTAAGAATGAAGATAACCTTTCTAATCTATGTAGAAATTGTACAGAGTATCAAGACAACTATAGGAAGTTCGGTAAAGCAGAACCTAATAGTCTATATGAATATCTACATACATTAAGGAGTAAATCCTCTTATTGTATGCGTTGTGGGAGATTATTCAACTATGTAGAGCCAGAGGGTAAGAGAAGAAAGAGAAGGAAACTCGCCTATAAAGCAGAATATCTTAGAGGGTTATACTTATGTGAAGAATGTTATTGTGATGAAATGCATGAAAAGAAGTTTAAGGTCGGAGAGGGTTGGCATCTTGTTTCCGAAATAACAGTAAAAGAGTATAATAAATTATATAAGGACTACCCAAATCCTTACAAGGAGAAATAATATGACTAAACTACAAGCAGAAATTATAGTAGAACAACTAAAAGAGATAGAAAGGAAAATCAAAATGCTATGAAAATAGAAAGACGAATCCCCAAAGAACAATATGGATATTATAATATCATATTTGATTCTAAGGAAGAATTTGAAAAAGAATTTAAAAACATTAAAATAATCATAGATGAGGTTGAATTATCTGCTGTTGAGAAAGAGCTAGATGATGAATTTGTAAGAAAAGGCTCATTTATAAGTTAAGAAAGGTAAAATAATATGAATGTTACAAAAAGGAAGATGATGAATAAGATGTGGGATTTTATATGTGAACACAGAAAAGAGATTACAGAGTTAGAAAATAAAAGAGTATATATACCAAAAATGAATAATATTACCTGTGTTGAAAATTTAGAACAAATCCATAAAAGTGCAACCCTTACAGAAGCAGTACAACTTATAATAGATTATTTAGATATAAAATATGAAGATATTAAGAAAACACCAGCAAAATTAACTAAGAAAGGAACAAAATAATATGGAACAGTCACCATTAAAAATGGAAATCATTAAGATTAACGGGATAGAACTCGTTGAAAAGGGAAATAACACTAATAAATGGAAAGAATATGCTGTAAAAGTAGACGATTATATTAAAGGAACTCATTATTCTATACCATTAAAGAAAAAAGATGGAGAAGAAACTGCCGCTTATAAAACATTTAAGGCTAAAAGGTCTGAATGGGAAGAACAGTTTATAGCTAATCAATCTGTAGAGGTAGGGGTAGCTTGTAGTGAAAAGATAGTAGATTGGAAGAGAGAAGGTAAAGAGGGAACATCTACTTATAAGACAATTAGGTTTTTTAAAGAAGCTGATGAATTAAGAAATGAATTATCTAAGGAAGAATCTATTCAGACAGCACCAGAACAACCTAAGAATACAGACCCAATGCCACTAGAAGACATACCATTTTAAATAATATGAATAAAGAAACAATATTAAAGAAAGCTATAGAGAAAGCAGTTAAGAATGGGTATGATGATGGTGCAGGGTTTAAATACGATTTCGCTACATATCATAATGTTTATGAATCAGTTATCTTTTCTCACGATTTCGCTAAAGCATTTTGGGGTGAAGAAAGGTCTTGTACTTATAATATAAACAGAGGGTGGAAGTATCACCTAAAACAAATGGTATTAGAAGAAGACCCAATTAAATATTTAGAGAGGTTCCTATGAAAAAACCATTGATTTCAATAGTCATTCCTAGAAAGATGGGTCAGGACTCAAGAGTTACTCTAAAGTCTCTTAAAACGCAAGATTTTAACGATTATGAGGTGATAGAAGTACCTGACGAATGGAAAGGAGCTAATTATGCTAGAAACTTAGGAGCAAGTAGAGCTAAGAGTAATTTAATCTTGTTTTGTGATAATGATATTGAATGGGAAGATGACGGAATAACATCTCTGTATAATGCTCTTATGTTTAATCCTGATAAGGCATATAGTTACGGTGCTTATGTATCATATCACGAGGGATATCCTGAGGTTATTTATGGAGATATAGACTTTAACCCCACAATATTAGAAGACCACAACTATATATCTACCATGTGTCTAGTAAGGAAGAAAGATTTTGTAGAGGTTGGGGGATTTGATGAGAGGATAGAGAGATTTCAAGACTGGGACTTATGGCTTACAATGTTGAAGCACAACAAAACAGGTGTATGGTGTAGAAGTATAATATTTCAAAGTGAATCAAGATTAGCTATGCCAGACCCAGTAAAATATGAAGAACTTAAACAAATAGTAAAAGATAAATATGAAAAATAAGAAGATATTTCTACTGCCATATTTCGGAGAGTTACCAACTTGGATAGAGGGATGGAAGAAAAATATGGAACACCTCAACTATGATTATATTATAGACCAAAACCTAGATGGATTTAAGAAAAGAGTTAAAGATATTTTAGGAATAGAATGTAATATTGTAGAGGGTACAGGAAAGGTATGGGATTTTAGACCAGCATTAGGTCTCCTATATGCTAAAGAAATTAAAGGATATACTCATTGGGGTCATACTGATTTTGATTGTGTTTATGGAGATGTAGACAAGTTTGAACCAGAGGAATATGATATATGGAGTAATCACCATAATTATATAATGGGAGCTTGGGCTGTATATAAAAACAGTGATAAAGTAAATAACTTGTTTAAAAAACATAAGGGTTGGGAAAAAATAATGAGTGGAGAGAAAATAACAGCTTGGGTTGAGCATGAGTTCACAGCAACAGTCAATGCTAATTGTAATATAGTTTACACACACAACCAAACCATAAGTCAATTTGATTTTAGTAATTTAAAATATAATGAAGGAAAACTTTATGATGGCTCATATGAGGTAATGATGTGTCATTTTAGAAGAACCAAGGTTTACCCAAATATATGAAAAAATATAATCCCTACAAAGTAGTAGATGAATTTGAAAAGCAAATAGCAAAGTTTGCTGGGTCTAAGTATGCTGTGGCAGTAGAGTCTTGTAGTTCTGCTATTTTTTTATCTCTTATTTACAAGGGGATTAGTAAGTCTACATATGCTTGGATTCCTAAACATACATACCCATCAGTTCCTTGTTCTATAATCCACTCAGGTGGTGTAGTAAGATTTGATGATAGAAAATGGAAAGGTGTCTACGAGATTAAACCCTATGGTGTGTGGGATGGAGCATTAAGATTTAGAAAGGGAATGTATAAAGGTGGATTACATTGTCTCTCATTTCATATGAAGAAGTTATTACCTATAGGTAGAGGTGGAATGATACTTACAGATGATAAGAAGGCTTACAAGGCTCTTAAACGGCTCAGATTTGATGGTAGGAGAGAGTGTCCACTAGAGAAAGATAACTTTGATATGCTAGGTTACAATATGTATATGACTCCCGACCAAGCTATAAAGGGAATACAATTATTCTCTACAATAGACCAAAGGAGTAATAAAGATTTAGATAATACAAAACAAGGTTACAAAGATTTAAGTAAATTTAAAATATATGAGAACTAATATAGATTTATTACAAGTACAAAAAGAAAGAACCATGTCAATGGATAAATTTCTGTTTAACTTGAAAAATGATAAAGATGTTCGTAAATGGTCTATCGCTAGTAAAGATAAAATTAAATGGAAAGAACATTTGAAATGGTTAGATAAACATTATGCTGATATATATGTTATTTTTTATAATATGAAAATGGTTGGTGATGTAAGAGTAGATAAATATAAAGAGATAGCAATAAAAATAGATAAAGATTATAGGGGATTAGGGTTGGCAAATATAGCTATATCTTTTGCTAAGGCTATGCACTATGAACTTATAGCTAAAATAGTAGATGGTAATGTTCCATCAATGAGATTATTTATTAAGAACGACTTTAAAGTAGTAAACCATAAGGTTACTAATGGAGTCGGATATTATATATTAAAATATGAAAAGTAGTATAAAAAAGATTAGAAAGCGAGGTGGTGTCATATGAGTAACAGAGTACTAATAGTAGCACATCCAGATGATGAAGTAATATGGTTTGACCCATATATATATGACAGAATAATTATAGTCTATACTTATAGAGAAGATAGACCTGATATTGTTAAGGGTAGGCTAAAGATGCAAGAAAAACACCCACTAAAAAACAAAATAGAGTACCTAGATTTCTTCGAGACTAACTTTTGGAGAGACCCTAAGAAAGAAGGGGAGTATAAAAAACAATTTAGAGAGCTAACTAACTGGATAAGGTTAAATGTAAACATAAAAGACACCATAACAACTCACGATAGTAACGGAGAGTATGGACACAGCGACCACATACTTGTTAACAAGGCAGTGGTGTCAGCTCATCTAGGAGATATTAAATTCTCTAACAGAGATAAGGCAGGACATAAAAAACTAAGAGAGTCAATTAAACAATTATATAAAAAGTATGGATGTTGGACATGGGAAAGTTAAAGAACAAGCATTAAATAACCTAACAGACTTCAGAAAGATAATGGACTGGATTAAAGTTCCCTTTATGTTAGCTGATGGTACATTATTAGGTGCTTATAGGGACAATGGATTTGTGGAGGGGGATGAACATGATATAGATGTAATGATTATGGATAAATACTTCCATAAGTGGGATGAGATAAAGGCTAAGATGATAGCTAAAGGATTTGAACTCACTAAAGAAGTAGACATTCAGTTTGCTAACTCAGTAGATAGTTTTACTTCTGGCTACACTAAGACGGCAGAACATCATGGTGGTTGCTTTAAGAGAGGTAATAATCACATAGACATAATGAGAATGATGCATATGGGAGATAAGGTATGTAATTATGGGGATATGGGAAGACTTATTTATCTATATCCAGAAAAGTTATTTGATAAGTTTACAGACATAGAATTTTATGGTGTTAAATATAAAGCACCCTATGACATAGACTGGTTTTTAAGTGAGAGATATGGAGATTGGAGAACTCCAGTAGGAAATGATGAGTACTCCTACAAAGACATTAAATATTCACCTAACGTAAGAACAACATGAAAAACATTAAAGATAGAGATTATTTAAGACATATAGATGAAATAAATTCTATAATGAAGGGCTCTGGTATAATATTTATGTATATGGGTATACCAATAAGCATGAGAAATACTAAGGAAGATATAATGAAAATATTACTTGATATGCATTTTGGGAACAATGAAAATAAGTATGAGAAAATAATTGGAAATATTTATATTAAAACATAATGAAAATAATAAAAGAATTAGTGAGTAGTGATTTTAAATTGATTCATCTTAGGTTTGTAGATTTTACTGGAATGTTGGTTGATGGTTTTGAACTAGTGAATACTGAAGAAAGAATAAGTATACCTTTTAGAGGAGATATGAAGGTTTCAGACTATAAGAAGTCAGAACCTATTTCGACTACTACTGATTATACTGATGAAGAATATAAAGATATGTTAGATAAGCAAATAAAAAAATATTTAAACAAAACACAATGAAAATAGCAATCTTTACCATGACAAGGGATAGAATAGACTATACTAAACGGACATTTAAAGCGTTAAAAGAAACCGCTGGAATGGACTACGACCATTATGTATTAGATAATGGGTCTAAAGATGGAACACGAGAGTGGCTTAAGACACAATCTTTCGCGGGCTTATTTTTTTCCCCCGATAACAAAGGATTGTGGCAGGGAATTAACACGATATTAACAGAGACTAAATTCTTCGAAGGATATGACCTTGTGTTGAAGCTCGATAATGACGTAGAATTCCCTCATAAGAACTGGTTAAAAGATATGGTGGAGGCATATAAAAAGCTAGGAGCTAATTGGATAGTATCTCCCTTTGTAGAAGGGGTATGTAATGGAGAGGGTGGAGCACCTAGACTAGAAATGTGTGTTGAAGAAGGTGTTACTGTGGGAAGGTCAGCTCATGTAGGAGGTATGTGTATGTTGACAAGTGCTGATAATTATAGTGAAATGTTCCCTAACCTTGACTTATCGTCTGGATGGGATTACTTCTTCTGTACAAGTTCTCACTGTAGGAGTGGATATATAGAGGATATACACGTTAAACATATGGATACAAGCGAAGGACAGGAAGAAACTAACCCAGACTATTATAACAGAAAGATAGAAGAAAGTAAAATAATTTATAAGGGAGATGTAAACAATTATGCAGGAATTCATACCAATGGAGACAATACCAAATGATAAAATAGATGAGATAATATCTTGGTTTAATGGTAAAATGACTAAAGATAATTGGCGTGTATTGAATCATTACAAGAGGTGTTGTAATATATTAAATAAAGAATACTGCTGGAAGCATGAAGATTGGATGTGGGCATATCTTGGACTTGACCTTTGTAGAAAATTTTTACCAGAATATATAAAATTATCAATTAAATGTGCATGGTATGAAGATTAGTATTTGCCTAGCGTCTTTCAGTAGACCAGAAAGGCTACCACTCATTAGAAAACAGCTAGAGAATCAAACCTTTAAAGATTTTGAATTTCTAGTATGGGATAATACCATAAAGAATAATGGAAGTCAAGCTAGGTTCTGGCTGGTTAAAGAGGCTAAAGGTGAGGCTATAATATTTATAGATGATGATGAAAATTTAGAAGAAGACTTTGTAGAATATATGTGGAGTGAATATAAAAAACATCCTAAACATTTACTTGGATGGTTCACTAGAAGGTTTCAACAAGAAAGCTATTGGCATTCTATCCCTTCAACATATAATTACTACGGGGTAGAAGTAGATTATGTGGGAACAGGTGGTTGCATAGTAAGTAAGAAAATATTTGATGACAACCCTGAACTATATAAAATACCTAAAGCATTTAATAAGGTAGAAGACCTTTATCTAAGCTATGTTGCTAAGAGGGAGGGATATAAATTAATGGCAGTAGAACCTCATATAAGTATAATAGCAGATGACAAAGACCAATACAGAGATTTAGTTAATTATAAACAAATAGCATTTGAGCTATTAAGAGAGAAAGGATTTAAGACATATGCAGACAAACAACAACTGTAAAAGATGTTTCTCTGAGTATTCTCCATATGGTAAAGAAAGTAATAAAGAATATTGGTGTGAAATACCTATATGGATAAAGATTAAAGATAAATTTAAGATTAAAAAACCAAAGGGATTATGTCAATTCTGTAATCCTAAGAGTAAATTTTACTTATATGAATAGAATAATTAAAGAGATTGAGGGGAAAGGATATATAAGAATCCTTGAAGCTCACAGTGGATTGTCTGCTAAGGTAGTAGATGATTCTAAGTTTGATGGTATTTGGGAGAGCTCATTGACAGACAGTGCTTCTCGTGGTCTACCAGATACAGAGTTAGTTACTATGGATATGAGACTAGATAAGATTAGAGAGATAATAAACATCTCTAATAAGATTATAATTGTTGATGGAGACACTGGAGGACAGGTCAATCACTTCCCTTATTGGGTAAAACAGTTAGAGAGAGAAGGGGTAGACGCTGTAATCATAGAAGACAAAGCATTTCCCAAAGTAAACTCTCTAGCTATTAAAGGTAAACATCAACTAGAAAAAGTATCTAAATTCTGTGAGAAAATTAAAGCAGGTAAGGCTGTAGCTAATAATATAATGATTATAGCGAGACTAGAGTCTCTTATAGCAGGACATAGTATGGATGAAGCTATGAGAAGGGCTACTAGATTTATAAACGCAGGAGCAGATGGTATTATGATTCACTCTAAGGTTAAAGTAGGCGATGAAGTATTAGAATTTGCAGGAAGATTCAAAGATAAATATCCAAACGTTCCATTTGTGTGTGTCCCTACAACATATAATCACATTGATGATGATGAACTAAGAGATTTTGGTTTTAATATAATTATTCATGCTAACCATTTACTAAGGGGTTCACTATTAGCTATGCAAAGAATAGCCTATGATATATATGACGCTGGAAATAATAAGGTAGTAAACTCACAAGTAATAGATGTAAAAGATTTATTAAAATTAACTAAAAGTGTATGAGTAAAGCAGACCAATTTATGTATGAAATAGACTTGTTTAAAATTATAGATGCTTTAAGAGCTTCTAAAATATATCTATATAAAGTTAAAGAACATATGGGTAATTGGAAAAAAGATAATATTAGGAAAGCACTATTTGAGGCTGTTGATGATAAAATTATTATGGGTCTAAAGATATTTACAAATAGAGATATTTTCCATTCAGTTAGAACAGCATTGTCTGCTCAAGAGAACAGTCCGTCACCAGAAGAAATAGCTGAAATATTAGGTAAATGGGAAACAATAAGAAGAATAGATTTATATATCGATTTTATATATAGTAAGGTATCAAAAGAAACTAAACAAATAAAAGTATGATAACAGGAGTACCAGATAGTAAGCTTAAAGATTGGCTTAAAGACAAAGACTACATCATAGCCTGTAATGAAGGTCATGCTGTAGGTATGGCAGCGGGTCATTACCTAGCGACAGGAGAGACAGCTACTGTATTTATGCAGAGTGATGGGTTTTGTAATGCTATGAACGCATTAACATCCCTTGTAATACCTTATGATATACCAATAGATTGGGTTATAAGTATTAGAAGTGATTGTCCTCAGCATCAAGTTATGGGAGAGAATATACATAAGCTGTTAAGTATCTTTAATATTAAGGCAAAAATTCTATGAAGCATTTAATAATAGGTTACGGAGAAATAGGTAAGGCTATAGACAAGGTTCTGGGAGGAGTAGAACACATGGATTATATGGATGATGTGTCTAAAGCAGACATACTACACATATGTTTTGGATACAATAGTAAATTTGTAGACAATGTTAATAAATATATAATACAAACTGGTGCTAAGTTATGTATCATTCATTCAACTGTAGACATAGGTACAACAGAAAGGATAGGAGATATTGCAGTGCATAGTCCAGTAAGAGGAGTACACCCTCACCTAGAGAAAGGAATTAGAACTTTTGTCAAGTACTTTGGTGGAACGCACGCTAGAATGGCAGCTAATATATTCTCTAAATTAGGGCTAAAGACTAAGTGTTTTAAAGATTCAAGGATTACAGAGGTAGGAAAGATGATGAGTACTACTAACTATGGTTGGAACTTACTCTTTGAGAAATGGTTGCACGAGTATTGTGAAGACCATGATGTAGATTACAATATGGTATACAATCATTTCGGTCTAACATATAATGCAGGTTATAGTAAATTAGGTATGGGTCACGTTAAGAGACCTTTGTATTTACATATGGAAGGTAAGCTAGGAGGACATTGTATCCTTCCTAACTGTGAAATACTTAAAGACTTTGAACCTGCTAAAATAATCTTAAAAAAGAATAGAACTTTATGACTAGAGAAGACGCTATAAATAATATACTAGATGAGATAGGTGATGCCCTTGTAATATCTACTACTGGTAAGATTTCTAGGGAACTATATGAACTTAGAATTAAGAGAGGAGAAGAACCTAATGACTTCTATATGATGGGTAGTATGGGACATGCTCTCCCTATAGGTATAGGAGTTGCTCTTGCGACAGATAAAGAGGTTGTTGTGATTGATGGTGATGGTGCTGCCCTAATGCAAATGGGAGCTATCGCTACAATGAAACACTATAAACTAAACCATAAAAATCTAAGACATTATGTATTAAATAATAACTCTTATGATTCTACTGGAGGACAAGAGACAACATACTTTCCAGAACTGTTCCCTAATACAGAGACTATATTTGTAGACAAAGGTTGTAGGGATGACCTAGGAAGAATACCATTGACGCCTAAACAAATAGTAAAAAACTTTAGAAATAAAATAAAATAATATGAAATTTATAATATGGTATTTAGTATTTTGGGGAATGATTAGTATAGAACAATACAAGGGAGATGAGAAACCAAGCATAGGTTTGATAATGTTTATGTTGGTTATATTCTTTGGATTTTATGAATTATTTATTAAATAATATGAAAAAGCAAGAAACTAATTTTATAACACACAGGGATGTACCTGCTAACCCTACCCTAGATTTTGCAGAGAAAATGGTTGCAAGATTTAGTAAAAAAGATAAGGAAGGTAAGAGAAAGTTTGATGAGATAATATCTTGTGGTGGTGGTAGCACCATAGATGTGTGTAAATATGTCGCTACAAAACTAGGACTATATCATACAGCTATCCCTACAACAGCTGGTACTGGTAGTGAGGTAACAAGTTATGCTGTCTTAACTACTAATGGAAAGAAGATAACTTATAAGGTAGACCCACCAGATGAATATGCACTTATACCTAAACACTTAGAATCTCTTGATTATATGGGTAGAGTTTCAGGGGTACTAGATGCTTATTGTCATGCTATAGAATCGTTATGGTCTCCTAAAAAGACGCCACAATCTACTATGTATTCTTATATGGCTATAGATATTATTGAAAGATATGGTAAATTATTCTGTCATGAAGGAATATGTGGTAAAGATATGTTGGAGGCATCAAATTATGCAGGAAGGGCTATAGAAATAACAGCAACATCTAAAAATCATGCTATGTCTTATTACCTTACAGAAAAACATAACATACCTCATGGAATTGCTTGTGGTATTATGATGAAAGCACAAAACATAGAAGAATTTGATAAATTATTTTTAGACTTAGGAATAGATTATAAAAATATATTAGAAAAAGTAGATATAAAAGCACTAGAAACTAGAGCTAAGAAATCAGAAAGGTATACAAATATATGAAATGTACAAATTGTGGAAAAAAAATAGTCTATAAAGAATTTTATGATGAGGATAATCTTGTTCTAGTAGATAGAGATATTAAGGATATAGCTACAATGAATGTGGTTAAAACAAATAATAGTGGTGGTAAAACAACATATGTTAAAGCTAAACTATTACATAATGCTAGGAAGAAATTAATAAAAAATACTGTATTCAATCCTAATTCATTTGTTATGAGAGAGTTTCATATTGCACCAGAAATAGAAGAATACTGTCTATCAGACATAGAACCATCTTATTCTAAATGTGATGGTATAGAGAAGTGTAATGTTGTAGAAATATTATGTCCGTGTAAAGAGGGTATAGTAACACACGAAACTGATGTTGAAAAGAATCTATTACTAAATTACACTCACAGTATATTTAATAAATTATTTAATAATATATGACAATAGGATACCTACCATTTACAGGAGACCTCTTCCACGTTGGACACCTAAGAGCCATAGAACAGTGTCACAAGCTTTGTGATGTATTAGTTATAGGTCTTCTTAGTGATGGAGCTATAAAGAAATATAAAGGACAACCGCCTATAATACCTTGGAGAGAAAGAGATGAAATAATACTTCACTCTGGTCTATCATTGGTTGTAGCGAAACAACACAGTCTAAACCCTGCTAGTAACCTTAAGGCACATAAGATAGATGTTATGTTTTCTGGTGATGGGTTTGAATCTGTAGAGAAAGCAGCTGCTAAGAGATATAAAGTTAAACTTGTCAAGATAGATTATTGTTCTAAACAAAGCACAAGTAAAATTAAAAAGAAAGTATATGACCAAGCTAAATAAAATTAGATGTTATATATGTGATAAACATTTAGGGTATGAGGCTATAAATTATAGTGATATAAAATATATGCCTAAAGACTTCTATAGGTGTAATAACTATAAAATATATCACATGAATAAAGCTACAGTAGTAGATGAGATTAAAGTTAAGACACATATAGATGTATTTTATAATGATTATAATATATGTCCTAAATGTATAGATAAATTATTAAGATATATAGATTACTATGACCAAAACAGAAATAAACAAACTAAAAAAGCTACTACATCAGCTAGTAGTAGTAAGAGACGGTAAATGTCTTAAGTGTGGTAATACAAAGAAATTACATGCGTCTCATATTTATCCTAAAGGTGGTTATCCTCATATGAAATGGATGCCCAGAAATTTGAAGGCTCTCTGTTTCTTCTGTCATCTCCATTGGTGGCACAAGAATCCTATTGAAGCAGGAGACTGGTATAAGAAGGCTTACCCTACTAATACTAGATATCTCAAGAAGAAATCACTAGAAAACAATGGACTAAAGAAACATTTAGATTTTAAATATAATGAAAGGAAATTAAAGTATGCTATCAAAAAAGCAATTCATGAAAAAATATAATGACGGTGAGTTTAACAACAACACTATTAGTCTTTGGAAAATGTTTACTGAAATGAAGAAGTGTCATATGTGTAAGAAGAAATTTCCTGATGGAGTAACAAGAAAAAATCCAGGTACTATATTTCCATTTAAGGCTTTCTATATGTTTACACCCGAGTTTCTTGTACATATGCAGACAACACACGGAATAACACCAGATGCGTTCGATATAATTTTAAATAAATGGAAGGAAAAACACAATGCTAAATAGACTCACCCCCAAACAAAAACAAGTTCTTAATGTTATAGTGAATTATTATAATCAACATAAAGACTCACCATCTATAAGAGTTATAAGAGATGTTGTGGCGAAAGACATATCTCATATTGCTATCAATGATAGAATAAAAGCCCTCGTTGTGAAGGGCTATCTTGAGAATGATGAAGGTAAATATTACCCTACAACTGAAGGACTAGACCAGTTGCTATTAGATGCTGGAGACCTAGCTAGAATTAAACTAACAAACAAATGAAGGAGCTTGGGGAGAGATTATACAAACTACAGTCCGAAGCTATAAGATTTAAGTCCATATTAAATGAGGCTAAGTTAGCATTAGGTATCGCCCTTAACCAACTAAAAGATATATATGATGAGGGGGAATTTGAAGGGATGTATGAACTAGACCCAGACGATACAACCTTTAATCATTTTCTAGCAGAGCTTCACACAAACAAAAGAAGAACATATCAGATGATGAGTAATTCTAATTATGTTCTTGACATGGAAATCCCTCCAGAAAAATATAGCCTCCTAGATAGTTCCCTTATAGATTTATGTCGTCGCAATAACCTTAATCCTCTTGACTATATAGAATTAAGTTATAGTGACGTTTTAAGCCTAACAAAAAAGACAACTAACGAATAGTCATCTTTTATATATAAACCTCACCAGTGAGCTCGTGTGAGTCACAGTGATGTATTAAAACAATATGTTCATAAAAATACTAATAATTATATTGCTTATAGTAATAATTAAAAAACAGAATAACTCGGTAAGTACTATACCAGATATTATTGAGAACGAAGAATAAGTAAATCTGTTATTCTCTTTATTAAATCATTTTTACTAAATCCAGCTAACTTGGTATAGAGTTGTGCTCTTCCAGTCCTATTAGCTACGCTTGTTCCAGGTGCTGTTATTAATGACACTGCTGTTGCCAATGGACCATGCTTTATTTCTTCTGCTAATCCACCACTAAGTATCTTATTAGCCACAGAGTTAGAAGATACATTAGCTACGTCATTAGCTATTGCCCATTTCTCATTTAATGTAGATATTGTAGGGATAGATTTTTCTATCTCTTTTCTAAATCCACCACTAATTCCTTTAAATAATTTAGCTCTAAAACTGTCTGCTGCACTTGTTCCTTGAACCCAAGCTGATTTAGGTATCTTCTCTGAGAATAATATTTTATATCTATTAGCATCAGCTACTGACATTTTAGCAGGTATCTTATCTATAACACTCTTTATAGCATTGACTTCACTTTTCTTAAGTAATGATACTGCTATCTCATCATCAAATGCTGTCTCAAATTGTTTAACCACATCTGATTTATTTACTATATTTTTGCTTGTTTTAAGTGTTTCACCAATCGCTGTTCCTAGCGATTTTTTGTTTGCTACAGATTTAACAAATATCTTATCTATACTTCCTTTATAACCTTCTCTATTAACCTTACTAGCAAAAGACTCTGCTCCTTTTCTAAGGTCAGATGCTACTCTTGTTTTACTTGGTTGTAGTGCTCTTGCAGTAAGTGTCTCACCTTTCTTCTGAAATGTTTTAGATGCTTTTCCTGCTATGGTAGATAATAGAAATGATGTTGCTCCAGATATTGCACCAGATGTAATTGCTTTGGTAGCTACACTTTTAAAGTCTTCACCTTCCTGTAATGCTTCTCCTGCACCTCTAGTAGCTCCTATTCCTGCACCCTTTAAACCAATCTGTGCTGGTTTACTTAATTTAGATGCAACACTTGCTCCAGCAAATCCAGTTGCAAATGGTGCTATACTTGCAGCAGTTGTCAATGCCTCTCCTGCCACTTTACCCACTTCTTTTTTAGCACTAATATCTTGTCCAGTAATATTCTCAAATGCTTCTGGTGATTTAGATATTTGTTCTCTAACTATTGGGTCAAACTGTGCTAGTGATGTTCCTATTCTTTTACCTTGTTCACCTACAAATTCAGTAGCTTGTTTTATACCAAAGAATTTAGACAAGGGACTTAAGAAAAACTTTTCACCTATATCACTTGTAGTTTCAAGAACAGATTTCTTTCTTTTTTTAGTTGGAAGTTCTTTGGTTGCACTCTGTAGATATTGTTTTATCTTAGCATCTGGCACACCAGCCTTCTTTAATTTTTGCACATTCTGTGCTATTTGTTGTCTAGTTAATGCCATATTGTTGTAATAAGTTGTTTAATATATCGCCAGAGTCTTCGCTAGTATTCTCAAGATTAGGTATAGCATTAGGAAAGTCATCAAAGTTTATACCAAGTTGTAATTGATATTGATTTTTAATTCCTTCTGTAAGTATTCTTAGATTATCTATATTTACTTCTTTTGTATCCGATATTGATGGTAATGCTTTTTTCAATCTAGCCATTTCTTTTGTTGATACAGCTACTCCAGAAATAGATTTAACAAAGTTAGCTGCTATTGCTGTTGACATTGCAACAAATTCATTTTCCTCTGTAGTACTTGTACCTCTATGTCTTGTTCCTGGAACTATTGGAAAGCCTAAAACCTCAACACCAGAAACTCCTAATCCTTTTAATGGACCAGTCTCTACTCCATCGTCTAATAGTTCCATTAACTTTTTAGCATTTTTAAATATTGCAATAGATGAAAATGCTGCTGATTGTTGTCCAGCTGGGAGAGATGATATTGCATTTCTTAATACCTCGTTTTCTTCTTCTTCACCGCTTATTTCTTCTGAGAACAATCTTCCTCCAGGTTGTTCATTAGAATATATATCTTTTACAATTTGGTCTTTTATAGCGTCTGGTAATGCTCCAAATTCTTGTGGTGAATTAATATCATAATCATCTAATATCTCTTGTCCTGTGTGATTCTTATACCAGTAGAATGGTGATATGTCACCACCAGCATTGTCTATTATTTCTTTACCAAGTATAAACTTAGATGCTTCTAATCCTTGTTCTGCTGAACCAAAGTTAATTGTTGCTAATCCTCCACCAAAATCCCTACCTTCTTCTACTCCGAAATTAAATCCAGCTTCTGTGAGAGCATCTTGCCACTCTGGTCTTGCTGTAGATATTGCTATAGGATTAAAGTTTCTATCTGTTCTTGTTACTGCTGTTTGTGCTGGTAATAATTGTCCTGTTGCTGGGTCAAAAGTTGAAAAGTCTCCATCATCATCTACTAATTGTAAATCACTTCTTTCAGAGTCTACTTGTCTTCTGTTAGCCTCTGTGGAAATCATAGGAGATAATTTTTCTACCATTGTAGCATAATCATCTTGTAGTGATAATCCTGCATCAGAAAAGCTAATTCCAAACTTAGCAGCATCAATAATAAGAGCTTGTTTCTGTGTTAATTCTGCTTTATTCTGAGTATTCATATTACTAAGGAAATTCATTCTATCTACATTGAATTGTTTTTGTTCAGCATCTAAATTAACAACATCTGCTTCTTCCATATCTGCTATCTTTTGTCTTCTAGCTATTTCTTCTGATATGTCTGCCATTTCTTGTGTGAAAAATGTATTCACTGTTGACTGTGCAGCATTATAATTCTTTTGTAATGTGTCAGATTCTAATAAGAGTAAATTTAGGTCAGCATTATATTGTCTATTTAGTTCAGCTTCTTTACCTCTAAATAATCTCATTGTTTCAGAGTCGCCTATTAGTGCATTTCTACCTGCTGCGTGTGATGCTTGTAATCTCTTCATCCTGCTATCTATTTCATCTAGTGCATCTTTCTTCGCTCTTAAGTCTTGTTCTTCTTCTAATCTTCCTAACACTGACGCTCTTTCTTCATCTGGTCTACGACCTACATCTAACAAAGCTGTGTCTCTTTCTGATTCTTCTGTAACCCTTCTTGTCTCTAGGTCTGACTGTTGATTTTCTAGTAATCTCGCTTGTTGTCTTTCTATCTCAGTTCCAGCAAATTCTGATAATGCTGTTGTTCTTGCACTATCTATTCCATCATCTACTAAGCCAAGTCTATTGTCTGTGCCTATAGATGGGTCAAGATTAGTATCTCTATCAGGTGCTAAACTTCCAAGATTCAAAGACTGACCTGCAAATATCAGGTTAGGATTTGTTATATTAGGATTAAACTGCATTAGTTGTTCTTGCGATAACCCAGAACTCTGAGCTATACTAGAAAGTGTGTCCCCACTTTGTATTTCATGTGTGTCTACCATATTTTTATATTAATTATTTTAAGCTGCGGTTAATGTATTCTTATACCAAGCAGCATTTTTATTATCATAGATATATAAGTTTGCTGTTGCACCGTCTCTATGTATTTTAATTTGTTGATTAAACCTTTTAGGTGTATATGTGGGACCAGTTACTGATTCTACAGTTTCTACCATTCCTATTAAATCATAAATAGATATTAACTGTGAGTCAACACCATTATGATTATGTCTTTTGTATTCTTCTTCTATCATAAGTTTTCTTCTACCTTTTCATAATATATTTTAATCTGTCTAATACCAGTTTCTCCAGCAGCCCATTCAGCTTCTATCTTAATAGATGCAGATTTCTTATCTAAGTGTTGGAATGTTCTCTGTGATATTGCTCCATCTATAGAATATGTAAACCCACCTAAGCTTACAGATGTATCTGGTGCGTCAGAATAGTATACTTTAAAGTTAATATTATCTCCAGAAACCATAGCTCCTTCTAATAATACATCTACTTTAGTTATAAGTGAATTCTCTGGTAAGTAGTATGTGTTAGAAACAAATGTTGAGTCTGGTGCATCTGAGGCGTCTGAAGTAAACTTACCAAATTTCTTTACTTTAGAACCTACTGCTATACTATTGTTTGCATACGCTCTTATTGCTGTTATGTTTCCAGTAGCTCCTGCTGTATTATTATTCTGATTATATACGTGATAAAAAACATTACTACCACCTGGATATAATGGTCCAAATGCTAATATTTTATCTGTTTCTGTTATGTAAATTGTATCTCCTACTGATGTTACCTTTTGTTTATATACATAGTCATCATGTGTTTGCTCTATATCCAGTTTCTTTAATGCTGTTATTCCAGAACCATTAAAGTATCCAAACATATCATCATAGAATACATATGTAGTTCCACCATGAGTAAAGAATGATGATATAAATCCATTAGTATGTATTACTCTATTAGGTATTGTACTTGTTCCATCCCATATATATATCTTAGAATTTTGTCTTATTCCTTGTGTTACATTAGGTTGTGCTGCTATAAGCATGTCTCCAGTAGATTCATTAACTGCTATGTCTGTAATTTCATTTAATTCTACTCCTGATAAATCTAATACATCTAGTGTTATTGCACTACCATCCCAATAATGTAATTTATATTGGTCTGTCACAAATAATTTTTTATCATATACTAAAAATCTATGATTTGATGATTGTAATAGTCCTGTGGCTGTTGTACTCCACCAGTCAGGGTCTATTGAAGACATAGCTGCTGCATCTATTTTAGCTATATCATATCTTGATGAAGCGAATACATTACCATTAAATCTTTGTATGTCTGTATATTTACTGCTATATGTTCTGGCTGTTCCTGTGTCGGATTGTTTTAATACTGGTGCTGCTGCACTATTTTCCCATCTATAAAATGTAGCTCCTGCTGCTCCTGTACCTTCTCCTACCATTATTAGTTCTTCTGCTAATGTAGCTGTGTCATCTTGATTCATAGCAAGAATATTACCAGTTATTGTTCCTGATAGGTCTGTGTATGCTGGTCCTGGTTTTAATAGTCCTACTTCTGCTAATAAATTTATACTGTCGCTAGTTGGACTATAACCACCATTAGGAGAGAACTCTGTTACTGATTCTCCAATTAAAAAGTCTTTAGCATTTATAGTTATATTTGGCATATTAATCCATCCTTTCTGTATGAGGTTTAAGTTGTGGTCTTACAGCGACAAGTCTATTTGTATAATATTTTATTGTCTTACCCTGTATCTCATCATATAGTTCCTTAAACATCTTAACTCTTTTATGTTGTTCTTTTTGCATAGAATAATCCATACAAGCACCATAAACTAAACCAATATGTAATTGATTTGGTAGATTAGGTGTATCTGCATCTGCTGATAATGCTGTAGCTTCATTACTATAATAAACTTTAAGTCCACTTGATACAGCTGTCTCTACTGGGTTTTGTAGAAATATAGAGTTGTCATATATCCTACAGTAATAAGAGCTACCATCTATTGTGTCGTTAGATAATGGAGACTCTAAATTCCTCATGTCTAATACTGGTAAGTTTGTCCATCCCTGGTCGTTACCAGTATAGTTTGCTTCTACTCTTTTAATAGAAAGTAAATCTGTAGGTAGTGTATATTCTTGCTGAGATGCGACCAGATTAGCGGTAGCAACCTCACCTTGACACTCCCATTCTCCACTCTCTTGTATAGCCATTGTGATTAAATCATCATAATAGCTGTTTAAGGCGATTAATATATTAGCTGATGTGTACTGAGATGTACCTACCTCATCTAATAGTAGTCTTACCTTTGTTACCATTTCTGCTTTTGTCATATTTTTATCTTGTAAATAATGTATATTTATTGTTAGCGGCTTTCTTAAATTTAAGCCATATCTTTTTATCTGTTGGTCCTGATAAGTCAGCCATTAATTGTAGTGGTGCTTTGAAATTAGGATTTAGTTTAATTGATTGTAGTGTGGCATCCTTAGCTTCTTCTATTCTACTTAATTGAAAGTATGCTTGTCCTAGTAAATAATAAGCATCTGCTTTCTCCATATTGAAAATTGAACGTTCTACATATATCTTTAAGTAATATATTGCCATCTCATATATCTTTTTGAAATGGTATTCTCTTCCTAGATAGTAGACATTTCTGCGACTATCATCACCCTCTTCTTTAACTGCCTGTATAAGCATCCTTAGTGACCTGTGTGGGTCTGCTGCGTGTGCTGGGCTATAAGCATATGTTATCTTTACATTACAATCATCTGAATCTGTATCGTTTATGTAGTTATGTATTCTTCCTTCCCACTTTATACTATCTATGTTTTTAAATATTCTAGGGAATGTAAATTCTTTAACTCCCTTACCATGTGGAAACATCTCTACATTTATAACATTCTTCTTTGTCTGAGATATTATATCTTTAACCTTTCTAATACCATCTTCTTCTAAATATTCATCTGCATCTATGGATAATATCCATTCTCCTGTAGCTTTACTTTTAGCGTGATTTCTGGCATTAGCATAATGGTCTTCCCACTTATAGTCTGTAAATACCTTGTCTGTATATTTTTTTGCTATTTCTATTGTCCCGTCTTTTGAACCAGTATCACAGATTATAATTTCATCTGCCTCTTTGACTGATTCTAAACACCTCTCTAGCATCTTTTCTTCATCTTTTACAATGAGTACAACGCTTAATTTCATATTAGAATATATCCTTCCATGTGTCTCCTATGTTAACTTTTCCAGCGGTAACCTCTTTCCAGCTATCACCTATGTTAATTTTCATATTGGGGACTTCTTTAAATGTATCACTTATATTAAGTTTAAAATTTGTTCCTGATTCTGGGTCCCATCCCTCAACACTGAATGTAGCCAACTGGTCTTTATTGCCATCTAATTGATATTGACAAACAAACCTGCCAACATCAAGTTCTATGTTTCTAGCATAACTAGAATTAGATGTATTGATTGCTAACAAAGCCATATTAGCCATATTTTCATAACTTGAATCAGCGCTAACAGAATAAGCTCTAGTATCGCTGTTTCCTAATTCCATAGTTACAAAATAATGTGTTTCATCTATTGCAGAAACTCCTACCGTGGTAGTAGTTGCACTAACAATCTCGTGGCTTTCTATTTGTGTTGTTTCATAACTACCATTAAATGAAACTGTTGTTATATATGCCTTACTATTATATCCACCACCAATTATAATTGTACTATCATTAACTAATTTCATAGTTGTATATGAAAAATATCCTGTTGATGGCATTACTGCTGCTATTGTTGTTGTGTCTGCTGCTGTAATATCATAATTTCCATCTAATGTATATGTTGTCAAAGTATTATTAGAACCATCATAGTGTAATGTAGCAAGATGTGTAGCATCAATTTTAATCAAATTAGGAGGAAATCCATTAGTAGTACTAAATTGATGTGTATCTTCTAATGCTATATTTTCATAACTTCCATCAAAACTAAATGTTTTTAATTGATAATTATTACTAGAATCTTTGTATGCAATAGCGTGATGAGTACTGTCTATTACAGCAGTTGCACAAAATTCAGGACTTTCACCATCTGCAAATTTTAAACTAGCTATTTCAGCTATATTGTCTCCGTCAGCATCACAGCTAAATGTTTTAGTATATCCGCTTGCAGTTCCAGTAGATTGCCTATATGCAATAATAAAGTGGGTTTCATCTATAGCATCAACGGTAGCATAATTTGAAGTAGACGCATCATGGTCTAGTGAGTCTACTAAAGTAATATTATCAAAATTATCATCTACAGAAAAAGTAAGTACATAATCTTTATTAGCTACAACAAACAATTTAGATGTAAGCTTTGCTAACGATTGTGGTTGTTCGTCGGTTGATAATCCAGCACCAGTCCAATCGTTTATTTTTGTTATGTCTCCGTCTGCCATATTATTTTTATACTGTGTAAGTTAAATAAATTGAACCTTCTGTTGTATCTGTTGCTGTTGGTGCTGTTGCTTCTACTCCATATGCTACATTAACTATCATATCAGTTCTTCCAGTTCCATGGTCATCAGCTATTCTTGGGGTTGCTCCTGTAGGTCCTGTAATTCCAGTAGGTCCGACTACAGTTGAAGCAGTACCCTGTATTCCTTGTATTCCTGTAGGTCCAGTAGGTCCAGTAAATTGTGCTGCTGTTCCCTGTATTCCTTGAGTTCCTTGTGCTCCTGTAGGTCCTACAACAGTTGATGCTGTTCCTTGGATACCTTGAACACCAGTAGGTCCTGTTGGTCCAGCTACTGTGGAGGCTGTACCCTGAATACCTTGTGCTCCAGTTGGACCTGTTGGACCAGTTGGTCCTGTGGGACCTGTAGGTCCAGTAGCACCAGTGTCACCTTTAAAACTAGCCTTAGTAGCTTTCTTAGTTATTCCTGTGGTTATATCAACAACAGCAACCCAGTCGCCATCTGCTACTGTTGCTAGTGTTGTCAATTCCGTTATTTTTCTATCTGCCATATTTTTATGTTATTATTAAGGGGAAACTCTTTCCGTCCATGGTGTTACTCCAACTAGAGATTTTTCAATTATAATCTTTCCTCCAGTTTCTAATAAGATATAGTCTTCTACTTCATCTAACAGAAAATTACCTTCCCAAGTTGTAGAGATTGCTGACCTTTCGCTCCATGTTGTTGCCATATTGTTTATATTAAATTCTAATTAGAGAGGACTCCACCATAAACCACCACGTCCCCTCTCTATCAGAATTCAATTAGATTCTTACGTCTAATTTCTTGCTGTTGAGTAAATCAAATGTTTTGTAATGGGAACATTTGTAATCCCAATTAACCCATATACCATATCCCTCATCTCTACATCTGTCACTAAATGCTAGGTCACTTCCAGTTGTTTTGCATCCAGTTTCTTTATCTAATATACTAGAGAATGGTGTTTTCATGTGTTCTAATACCTCTCGTCTCATGATAATACAGCCAGCTCCGACTCTATCTACCATTTGCCAACCATGTCCGCTCTTTAATGCTCGATACTGTTTATTCTTTTTGTTATAAACATTATATTTTACAACGTTATTCTTTGCTAATATAGGTGTTGGTAAAGATATTAAATCTTTATCTTCCGTTATTAGTTCAAATAAGTTACAGTCTTTTGGGGGATTGTCTTCATCCATCATTATAAGATGAGTTGCTTCTGTTTCTAAGAACTCCTGTACTATAAAGTTTCTGTTCTCATCCACCCCTAGTCTGTTAGAAAATAATGTTTTTACATCATATCCATGATTTGTACCGACCATTACCAATCTTATGACTTCGTTAGCTACCTGGTCTGTTACCATTCCACGAGTGAGTATTGCTACAAAGATTGTTTGTTTCATATTATTTTGCGTTTCTTAATGCTACACCAAAGAGAGCTGCTAATAGCCCATATACAGTTACATCCTGTTCTGGTGTTGTATTGATTATATTAAATGCTTTTAAAACCGTATACACAGCAACTAGCACTGATACTATGTATGTCTTTTTTCCTGTTAAGAATGTTACAATTTTGTTCATGTTTTTTTTATTATTAATCTTCTATTGGTTCTCTCTTAGAGTTTATATGTTCTACACTGTTCCAATCGCTTATGCCGACTCCTATTGGTTTTTTCCAGTTAGAGTTAACCATACACTCTGTATCTTGTTTAAATAACATTAGTTTACCATCTATACCTAATGCTAAGTGTTGACTACTACCTTCTACTAATAGATACATTTGCTTTTCTTTTATATTCATAGGCATTTGTTCAAATTGTTTAAGTATTATATTATATTGTAAACCTGAATGTCCAAATTGAAAGTCAGGTGAAAATTTAATATGTCCATGTCCATTTCTTTCGTAGTGGTCTAATCCTAAAATTGTTCCATCACTCTCTACTTTATAAATCATTATAGCGTGATTAGGACTGTGATATGCTATATTGTTTTGATATGTTCCGTCTGTTATTGGACTACTTGTACTATAACTAACTTGTATCGGTCCATACTTTAATTGTTGTGTTATATCTATTTGATTGACAGGTACTCTTGTATATGTTACTTCAAAGAATTTATTAAACATTAAACCTTTTGATAAGTTCTCTACAGTTACATCTTCATAATAATCATCCCAAGTAAATACTGGTGTTCTTTGTTTATATGGAAAATCTAAATATTTTTCTGGTAATAATCCATAATCTCTTATAGCATCTCCTACTTTACTAAACCAATTACCACTATGAGTTGTATCTGATAGTTTAGCTATAAATCTATCACTACAATTTATATCTCCATTATCATCATATAGTTCTAGTACCTTTAATAATCCTTCTACTATTGAATCATTCTCTCCCATTTTAGCTAGAGTAGTTTCTATACAGTCTAACGCTGAAAACGTCACACAAGCCATTGTGTCGCCATACAGACCTATCTGAGATTCCCACCTAGGTATAAATGGTTCACAGTTTCCAGATGGAAAGAGTACTTCTTTAACCTTATTAGAACCTAAATTTTGATACCAATCTTTCGGACTGCTCTTATCTATAAAACCATATTTCATTTTATCCATATGTTTGAATTTTAATAGTTAGCTTTCAGCTTGTTAATTATTAGAGCAGATTATGACTAACTGCTTCTAGCACTTTACACCGTGCAATAGGTTGACCTTTTGATTTTAATAATTAACTGGAAACTAACTATTAGGGTTTGAGTGGACTTACGCTTTCGCTGCCACCCCATTTTTTTAGTTTTTTATCCTATTAAGGATACGTGAATTTTGGTTTATCCATTATTGAGAAGATTCTGCAATCTCCTCTATGATAAAACATTACTTTGTCATCTTTTTCAAAGGAGATGTATCCTGCTGCAATGTTGCAATCATATGTCCAACCTAATGCTTTGAGTTCATCCTCAGTTAGTTCATCACCAGCTTTGAGTTCATTCATTTTTTCCTCCCAAAGTATTCTTTTGTTCCGTATAATGCTGTACCACCAATGATAGGTACGAAGTGTAAGTTGCATTTAGCAGAACCTAATTTAAAAAATCCGATTCCAAACCCCTGTTGCCAGTTAGGTGTTTTACCTTCCATATATTCTGCTTTAAGTTTGCAGAGACATCCACATTCAAACCAGAAATGTTTACCACCTTCGTTTGTATGAAAATGGAAACCAGCTCTATGTGTATGACCAGATACTCCTGATATACCGACTGATTCTAATTCACCTTTTGCTGTATAAGCAGAGAACTTTCTTACTAAGTTACCATGTTTTACTACCTTTCCTCGATAGTTCATTCTTCCAATATCGTGATATGTGATACCAAGTTCTTCAAATTTTAGCAGATTAGGAACGGTTAGGTTTCTTAATCCAGATAGTTCTGAAGCCTTATTCCAAAGGTATCTTTGAAGTCTAGCTTCGTGGTTACCTTTTACAAAGTCAATCTTTGCATCAGGAAATTCTTTTCTGATTATACGAAGCACTGTTACAGCTTCATCAATTTCTTTCTGTAGTTTCATAGCTCTTATAGGGTCTTTGCTGAAAGACGATAGAGCATAGAAATCTATGACATCACCCATTAGAAATATTCTATCAGGCTTGAACTCTTTACCAAAGGCTATTAAAGCCCTTATGGCTGCGTTGTCTTGATAAGGTGCGTGTATATCTGGTACGAATAACACCTTCTCATACTTCCTCTCTTTTGACATATAGTTAATGTTATTAGTTAACTTTGCCATCACGTCCTCCTTTACCAGTTATGGTAATAGTACTGCATTTTATACACATTTTTACCTTGTCTTTGGTTACAAGGTTTATTCCTGTTTCGTGTAATACTGTCTCGTGACATTCTTTACACCAGATACTTCTGATGCAAGTGAAATGACAATTACTCTCTTTCATTTTTTCTCCTCTGATATTAAACCTATTACGGTGAGTATTATGAATATAATACCAAATAATATCAAATTTATCACTTCTTCCATTTCATCCTCCTTTCCTTGATAATATCTACCAAGGTTGTTTTATCTAGTAACAGATATAAAAAGAGGAATATACCTATTAAATATAACATTTTAGCCTCCTATATAGCTTTTTTTTATTACTGAATATAAAATTGGTAATAGAATAATATTCATTATAATCAATGCTCCAGTAGCTTTATTCTTCCAACTTTCAAGACAAGTGACTCTACCATTTGTTTTAGTTACTTTTTCTTCTACTCTTACAAGAATTTCGTGTAGTGTTTGATTTGTTATTTCTTCCATATTTTTATTTATTTTATGCTGTACAAGTTATTACTTGACTAAATATTGGACTTGTATATTTTATAAAGAATACATCTATGTATGGTGGTAAAGTTGCTCCGTAGGTAACTGTTACAGTAGTATTATCTACAGTTCCATCGTGTTTATGCTCTGGCATTGTTGACTTAATTTCCTCTTTCTCTTCTATACCAACATCTTGATTTACACCTACTGCGTGACTATGAGATGTTTGTGAATGGGTATGTGTATTATTTCCAGCAGATTGTAACGATGAACCTGATGTTGTTGGGTTTTTAATGAATCTATCTTGTATCAATGTTTCTTCTGCCCAGTTTTCAGGAATAGCAGATTTTAATCCTTTCCACATTCCTATAATTCCATCTTGTATTATTGCAGAACCTTGATTTTGAAAAGCGTAGTAAGTTCTATATTTTTGAGCATTAGCTTCACCTGTTAGCTGTCCAACAGTTCCAGCAGAAAAGTCACATATATGTTGATGTCTATCGTGTGATATACCAGACCCTCCAGTTAAATCGGTCTTTGGTCTGCCCTCATCGCCAACTGGACCAGAGTTTGCACTTATATGAGTATGAGTTCCTGAAGCATTGTGTAAATGTAAGCTCGTGCCAGTTCCACCAGCATCTTCTCCTGTTCCTGCTCCTCTTAAATATCTAGTTGCTAGACTAGGAGTTGAACTATCACCATCACAAAATACGAAATCTCCTCCTGGGTCTGCATCAAATAAACCAACTACATCTTCTGGAATATCGTGTGTTCCAGCACTTTTTATAAATATAACTTCGTAATTATATGGCTCTGAAGAACCAGTTTGATAAGTAACAGATGAAGCTACCCCAGTATTTGATGACCTATGGACATGTTCTTTAGTCACTCCAGTATCACTACCTCTTCCTTTATAACTTATTTCTTTCTCTCCAGAGAGTCCAAGTGTGAAGCTATGAGTATGAAGTGCAAGAACAGTATGAGTATGAGTAAAAGAACCACCAGTTCCACCACCAGTAGTATCACCAGAAGAACAACCGAGAGGATATTTGCTATCCATATCTGTTTCTCTACTATATCCTGCTGGAATCCCTGCGTGTGTTCCAGTCCATATTAAAATTACATCACTTGGTATTGGCATTTAATATACTTTCTTTAAACTTCTTAATTATTAATTCTGCGTGAATTTCTAAAACTTTAGCTATGTGAGTATCCACTCCTTTCCACATAGCTCCTTTATCAGTCCATACAAAAAATGAATCTGATTCTAAAATTTTGGCTTTTTTTCCTTCTTCTTTTACTGTTATTTTTACCATAAAATTATTTTATTAGTCATAATCCCAATGTATGTTAATGCACATATAAGTAATGTCTGTGCTAGGCTCTGAATCAAAATCTAAATATACCCACTGCCCTTGAGCTACTGCTCCTGTTGTTATTGTAGTATCTACTCTAACACCACTTGTAGTATCAAAATCATTTATTACTGCAGCTGATGTATAAGAAGTCAAATCTGAAGCTTGTTTTAAATCTCCTGCTACTTGATTTCCTGTAGCATCTAAAGAAACATCTATCTTGGTAACTGTTAAATCTTCTTTGGCTCTGAATAGAGGTATTTGAGTATCTATACCATAAGCAGTAAATGGATGTAATATTGTTGCGTGAGTTACTTTTGTTTCATTGACTATATCAAATCCACCAGTATCTAAATCAGCAGTCATAGCCCTAGTTCCATCTGCTAATAAATATTGAGGGTGGTCATCATCTGATAATCCTGCAAGACTTCCATGGTCTGATATACTTCCACCACTTGCTTTAAGGTCTGAACCTCTCCAGTCAACAAAATCATCTCCTGAATCTGTAGATATTACCCTTGATTTAATTGAGTTATCGTGCCCACCTGATGTTTGTAAAATTATTGTTGCAACTGGAACAACTTCTTCTAAAGGTAATGTTCCATAAACCAAGTTGTTTATTTCTACATCTGCACCTGCTCTAGCCTGACCTTTAGTATTATATTCTCCTTGACCTTGTATAAATATATATTCTCTAGTAGTTCCACCAGCATTAGGCATAATACTAGTTGCAAAAATATGTGCTAAGTAGAAATCGTTATTATCTACTTCTGTTTGAGTTCCAGCATCATTCCATGCTGCTCTATTCCCTGCACTGATTGGTTTTCCAGGAACATCTGTATTAGTCCATCTCCAATCAGTTCCATCTAAATACCACACATCATAATTATCTCCTGCCGTAATTGCTGTGACTAAATGTTCTATGTCTTCATCATAAAACTTACCTTCAGAAACAGCGAATTGAACATCTGAGTCTAAATCTCCTCCAGTATCTACAGTCATTCCAGATAATGCCATTCCTTCTCTATAAACTGCTCCAATATTATCGTGCAACCAATGATGAGTAGCAGGTGACATATTCATTCCGTGTACTTCCCACATTAACTTACCTAAATTATTAGTGGCATCCCATTGTACATAAGCTACTATTGCTGTTTTTTCTATCACATCATCAACTTCATCGTGACTAGGATTCTTCAAAGAAACTAACCCAGTTGAATTGATATAAAATACCCACAACCCATCTTCGTCATCCAATGTTACAGTGAGAGGGGTTGTAATAGAATACTTATATCCCATTCGGTAATAATCAATAGAAGTTAATGGTGCTTTAGGACCAACAGATAATGTTCTAGTACCATCGACAAACGTGACTTCGACATCATCATCTGTGTTACCCCCATCAACATCTTTAAATCCGTTTTGATACCATTCAGGTCTGGTCACTAAAACAGATGTGTCTGTTGGATTATTTATATTCATACTAATTCTGTTACTGTTACATTTTTAGTTCCGCTTAAACTAATACCAGTTATAATACCAGTATAATCATCTTCTTCTAGTGTTCCACCTTTTGCATTTAATCTTCCACCACTATTCATAACAGCAGTAGTTCCATATTTTAGATATATTTCTTCATCACTATCATTGACTATTGTAATACTCTTTCTGTTTGCATTAGACGCTATTATTGTTGTTGAAGTTGCCCCTACTGAAACAGCAGTAGAAGTTCCAAGTGATACATCAGTTCCACCACCTACAGCATTTAATATCTTTTTCTGTGTTGATTCTGTAGCTGTCCCGTTCTTAGCTCCCATAGCAACATAAGAAGTAGCCATACTTTCTGATAACTTCTTTACTTGTTTATCTGGTAGTCTAACTTTAATCTCATCATATCTCTTTACTTCACCTAGTATATATTTTAGTGATTCTAGTGAATTCTCTATTGTAGTTAAATCTACATCTTTTCTATTTGATAGCTTGACAATCTTCTTTAATTCTGCTATTACTTCTGGCGTTAAATCTTTTACATCTAATACATCTCCTAGTTCTCTCAATTCTTTGACAACCTTCTTATTATTGTCTTTTGGTATTAAATTCTTCAATTCTTTAGACAAAGAGGCAAGCACCTTGTCGGTGTTGCCCTCTATTGTCCTCTTAACTTCATCTATATTGTTAACCCTAATATCACTAGGATATTCAGGGAAGTTTACCTCAGGAATGTTTACCTCAGGTATTTCAATCTGATTAATAACTTCTGTTTTAAAGGTAAAATCTTGTACCTTTCTCCAGAGATTAGTTAAAAAGATTATTATGTTTTTAGTGTTTTTTTCCATTAGCTTTTTTTTGTTCTAGTAATTTTCCCTTATAAGATTCTATAAAGTCTACTATCTCAAATACTACTTTGTCTTTTCCTAGCTTTACTTGAGTTAGTTGTTCCCATTGATTTGTAGGGAACTTCTTGAGTTCTATATCTACCAATGGTTTCATTTTCTCTTTAAGCCTCTCTGCTTTCAAACCTAGCTTTCTTTGTTCTCTTTGAGTATCTTCTATGTCTTTAGAAAACTTATTTATTTTCTTAGCTAGCTCATCACGCTGTTTCATTATCTTTACTATCTTTGGGTTTAAAACATCAACATTTCTAATGATTTTTAAATCCTTTACCTTAATGTCCTCTTTCATATTTTTTATATTATTTATAAAGCGTTTCGTATGCTTCTTCCCACTTTTGATAGTGGTCTTTTATATGATAATTTTTTAATGTATATTCCTTAGCTTTTTTTCCCATACTTCGTCTTAACTCTTTATCATTAATAAGCCTATATGTTTCTTCTTTCCATTTTACTGGGTCGTTATCTATCAATATACCGTTCTCTCCATCTATGTCTTCGTTGTATGGTCCGTCTTCAAACTTAGAAGCTATCACAGGAATTTCTAACATCCCTGATTCTAAAAACTTTAGATTAGATTTAGCCTTATTAGTCTTACTATCTTTTCTAGGAATAAGACATATATCTAATTTAAGGTCATCTAATGTGTCCATATAGTCTTCCATCTCAACCCATTCTACGTGTTCTAGGTTTTTAAGACTATCCCAGAATTTATATTCTTCTTTAAATGTTCTAGTACTTCTAAGGTCTTTCCATCTATTCTCTTTTTTGTCAAGTGCAAATAATACTACTTGAACTTTAGGGTCTTCATCTAGTTCTCTTATAAGGTCGCCTATAACTTGATAATCTTGTTCATATGCTACTGAATTAGTAAATCCTATTCTAACCTTGTCTCCTTCATTTCTTTGTGGTACCTCTGTCCAGTCATCTGGGTCAACACAGTTAGGTAGCACTACAACGTTCTTATTAATCTTTCTATATTCCTTAGCAAGATACTCAGTTGTTGTTGTGACAAGGTCTGAATTTAATATAAAGTTATTTAATAAGTTTTGTTTCTGTTCTAACCTTTCTTGTAATTCCTCTTTACTAAGTTGTTCACTTGAAAAGTATGGATGGTCTTTATCTAACTCAAATGTATCATCGTTATCAAAAACTATCTTTACTTCTCTTCCCTCTAATGCAGCTTGTTCTTTTAAGCCTATTGCTGCTCTGTGATGCTGAACATTCTCTGGTCTATGGAATACTATAACATCAGCACTTGCCAATCCTTTCATTGTCTCTTCTACTGGAACTCTAGTTGTTCTACCAAGTCCTCTAAAATTATAGTTCCATCCATTGTATAATGCTGGAAGCCAACATCTGAGATAATTACATCCCATATAGTCCCCACCAACAATGTAAACGTTATTCATATTTGTCTACTTTATTTTTTAGTTCTCTCTTCTTTTTCTCTTTATCTAGTCTCCTAATTGTTTCTAGGCGATTCCTAGATATTTTTAAGTCTCTCATCTTATTTCCTTTTAAAGAAATCTCTTACACTTTGTCCAGGTTTTAGTTCTATTACTTTGCCATCAGGTAATGTAATAGACCTTCTTCTACTGGTTATGTTTGTTTTTACTGTCATAATTGTTTCCTTCCAGTCCTTGAGTATCTCGGACTAGCGAGTACTCAAAGGAAATATTTTAAGCTGAGGTTTTAATATAAACTCCAGATGTATCTCTATTCTCTACTGCACCATACTGTACGTCAGCTGTTACTAAAATTCCTAAGTATTCAGGAATATAGTTAGCTTGTAATCTTACAGGTGTTGAGGCATGAGCGATAGCGTCTTTGTGAGCTAGGCAATTAACTTTACCAACTCCACTGACACCAGAAATTGCAGGTAGTCTAGTACTCATATATACAGGAATTCCGTATAGGTGAGCATTAGGTCTCTTCATAATTGGGTCAGCACCAGCTGTATTAATTGCTAGGGCAAATTTGTCATCGGCTTGCATGCTCCAGAATTGTGTTGGGTGTAGGAAAAAAGCTCTGTCATCAAGAGGAGAGTTAGCTAAATCTAGATATTCAATAGATGCTCTTACAGCACTATCAAGTAATTTAGATGTAGAAACACCAGTTGTCTGAGTGAAGCTTGCGAATAATGCAATAATTGCATCTTCGTAAACAGCAGCAGTTGTATAACCAGCATTTTTAGCCATTCGTTCTTGAGTTGAGTAACTTTGTTTCATTGTTCTACCTGGTCGGTCTTCAATTATAAATGAAGTCTCATACCAAGTAGTAACAGTAAGGTCGATTGTTGTAACAGTTGTTTCGTTCAATGTTATTGTGCTTCCAATAACCTTAGCATTAGCAGTCATTTCTGCAAATGTAGGTATGTGGAAAATATCACCACCACCATCAATTTCACTAGATAAATCTGTGAAAAAGTTAGCTGTGACGAGAGCTGCACGATAAAAATCGTTTAACTTACTTGTCCAAATTTCTGGAATAACACCAGCAAGAGTAGTACCACTATAATGGTTTGTTCCTATAGCCATATAATTGTTTTTTCTCTTACTTTGTTTAGTTTCCCGTTAGGTCATTATAGTATTTTTCGTGTTCGTCTCTTGACATTTCTTTCACAGGTTTTTCAGGAGTTCCTCTTGAACCTCTTGAACTATCAGGCATGGCATCAGCTACAGCCTTAGCTTTAGCTTGTGCTTCCAAATGAGTTTTAATCATTGGTAACTCAAGTGCTTCGTCTGGTGTAATGCCCTTTGTCTTAGCGATGTCCATGATTTCCTTTATGTCAGAACCTTGAATATCCCCATGTGTCTGAGCAAATTCTATTAGTTTTACTTTTGCCTCTAGACTAGAAGTGTCGACTTCTTTTACTATCATTTCCTTTGCGGGTTTTTCTTCAGTTTTGTTATGAGAAATTGCTTCCTCATATTTCTTTCTGAAGTGTTCTTTTTGAGCGATTGCTGATTGAAGTTCCTTAGAAGGTCCTTCTTTCTGCTCTCCCTCGTTAGCGTTGCTTTCTTCTGATGTTTGCTCATCATTGACTGTAAGGTCGTCAACTACCTTTGTTTCTTCTTCCATTTTTAAATCTTTAGTGATTAAATTAATTTTAGGGAGTTTATTCTCCTATTCAAAATCCTCGCTAGAGGTTTGATTTAAACTTGGTTTTGCTCTATCTATAGTATCTATAATCTCTTGTAATTTTGTTGCTGTTAATCCTTTAGCATAATAAGCGTGTTCTGCATCAATAACTTGGTCTCCTATTTTAAGAGGTTTTCTAACATTCTCAATTTCCTGTAATAATGGTATAAAATATCCATCTTTAATAATCTCCCATTGTGCTGAGTTAGAGAAGTTCTGTATTGCTTTTTTTGTTAAATCGTTCATATAATTATGCTTGTGGTGCTCCTGGTGTTCCAGCTCCTGGTGCTCCTGCTGCTATCTGTGCAGGTGGTGCTTGTGGTGCTGCTCCACCTCCATTACCTAAATTAGTTTGTATTCCCGTCTTAGCCATTAATGTTTCTAACATATCTCTTAATGATGGGTCTTGTAAAATGTTTGGATTCTGTGCCATTAGCATTAACATATTTGTATATGTCTCTACTTCTTGTATTGGGTCTTGTTCTCCACTAATATCAATATAAACTTTCTTTTCAAAGTCTAAATAACCTTCTATAATTTCAGCAAACTCTATATCACTTACTTGAGCTTTCATAATTTCTTCTAATGCAGCTTCTTCTTCTATTGTAGGATATTTACCAAACTTAACTGTATATTTAGCTACGGCATCATTCATTCTCCTATTCACATCTCTTTCTACTATTGCTCTAATTACTTTAATATCTTGTATTTCAAAGACGTGTTCTTTAATCATCTCTGCATCAAAACTAGGAAGTATCCATTCTGTCAATACCTCTTCCCAGAACATAGATATATTTTGTCTAATAAAGTCAAATAGCTTTCCAGCGTTTTGATTCATTAATGCTCCTAATCTAAATGGAGTTCTACTAGGTAATCCTTCACCAGTTGTAATCTCAAATGCGTTAGCATTACTTCTAATTATGTCTGATAATATTCCTTCTTCTTGTGCATATGCTCCTAAATTTCTTTCTTCATTAGCTAGTGGAGTAATCTCACTATTAACTTTAAGTACGTCACCATCCATTACATCTGTCATTATATTTCCTTCTACTGCTGTATCTCTTGTTTGGAAGATGTGTTTAGATGAAAGTTTCATTGACTTAGCCTTCTGGTTAGCCATTTCATTCTTTCTCTGTTGTGGGTCAAATAACATCTCAATTATTCCTAAACCTAATCCTCTTCCTTCTATTGTAAGATAATCTATTTTCTTATAAGGCATTTTCTTTACAGGACCTTTAAATAATAACTTACCTGTTTTAGTGTTGTTACCTTTAAATGATTTACCCTTATCGGTTTTAACATCAATCATTGACATATAAGCTACACTCATTTCATAAGTATCACTTCCTTCGCTCTTAGGCATTTCAGTGTAATACTCATATACAAGTATATCATTATCCTGATTCTTTCTCATATTCTCAATAAGCTCATCTACTACTTTCTTATCCCAACCTTTCTTTACCATCTTTCTTAATCCGTCTGGTTGATAATAGTGTTCTTCTATGAAATAGCTTGATTGAATATTATAATTGTTCTCATCATTATTAACTGCTGGGTCAAATTTACATCTTCTCATTGGTATGAATTTGACATCATCTTTAACTTTCTTTATAATTACGCTACCATATTTAGGTAGTTCTTCTGAAATCTTATTGAAAAGATATCCAATATTATTTTCTCTCATCCAATATTTTAGTTCTTCGTTATAAATCATAGCTTGGATTCTATGGTTTCCATCATTAGCTTTTACTCTAACATCTTTTCTATCTATGTCAATATTCTTTGTGGCATTACCACATTGAGGATTAACTATATTATAAAAGAATTTCTTATCTCCCTGTGAATCTCTATCACCAGATTTAAACTTTGATGCTCTATAAAGTTCTATCTTATTAATAGTTTCCTTCATATTAAAAAAATATCCATCTGTGATTTCAACTCCACTAGGTTCTTCATAATCAGCTATGTCATTATTCAATAAGCCGAATATTTCATGTTCTTGTTTGTTACTCATATGTTGGTTGTTTACTTTGTTTTACTTTAGCCGCTTTTATGTTATAGAGGCTCATTGTTTCATCTGGTCTAGCGAATGTTAGCATTAAAGCGTCAGCTACATCAGGTGATTTTATGTTACGCTTTCTAAGCGTTAATTTATCTATTATTTGAATCTTTCCATTACTACGTGTCTTGTATCGTATGTCACATAATTCAAGCCATCTAGCATCTCTATTGATTGTTCCACCAGCTTTAAGCCAGTCTCTAGTTCTCTTATATGCTTCTGCTCTTATATTAACATACTTCTCTTTATCAAGGGCACTCTCAGCCATATTGATTCCAGAGATATTCCAATTCTGTTCTCTAAATCTATCATATACTCCTGCTCCCATTCCAGTGGCATCTAGGAATATATTATTATCTGTGACTCCATGTTTCTCAGCGAAGTCTTTAGTCATACCTACAATATCCATTAAGTTGTCTGTTGTGGTTCTTCCTATAATCTCAGCATAGTTAGCTGTTCTTAAAACCCATACATTATAGTTACCACCACTTCTAGCTACATCCACACCTAAACGCTTCTCCCCATAAGCATTTGGGTCTGAATCTCTAAAAGCTGTCTTAATATCACTCTCATTTAAAAGGATAGTCCATCCATCTACATCAACGTCTTCTTCTTCTGGAAACTTAACTTCATACATAACTCCGAAGTCAAACTCCTTACGCATGCTCTCTACAAACTTCTCTTCTATTCTTCCTTCTTTAACTCCTTGTTGCCAATCTACCATTATGTGTGAATAGTCTTCATCATTACTACTTCTCCAAAAATGATTCCTTTTAAAAGGGTTTCCAATCTCAAACATAAAATGGTCTTTATGTCCACCAAGCATACGTTTAATTTTACTATATACATCATCATCTATTAGTGAACTCTCATCTAATACGATGTTCGGAGAACCGAATCCCATTAGAGCTTCACCTGCTGCTGCCTTGTTTCTGTTATCAGCGGATAGAACAAATATTTCTCCCCCATTACGAAACACTATTCTTCTCTTACTTGTTTCCCGTAGTAGTCTATTACCTTTCTTACTACCCTCTTCTATTTCAAGCATTGTTTTAAATGCTTCATTCTTATTACAAAACTCTATGATATATTTCATTATAATCATAGCTTTAGGTTGTGAAGGTGCGATAATAGCCCACTTCTCTGGGTGTGTCAATACTCTAGTTAATACAGCGGATGCTACAGCGAATGACTTTCCATACTGTGTATAAGTCATACAATGTACGTAAGGATGTCTTCTTTGAACTATAGTATTAAATATCTTCTTTTGTCCTTCTCCGAATGTCACTGGTATGTCTTTACCAGCTGCTTGGTCATAAGTTAAAAACGCTTTACTTAAATCACTAACATCTTTAAACTTCTTCTTTTTCTCCATCTGTGTCTCCCTCTATTATATTCTTCATTAAAGCGAACGTATCGTCTGCCTGTTGCATATTAACATTGATATTGTTCTCTTTTAATCCTTTCACCTCCATAGCTAGTTTAAGCTCTCCTAGTCTATTACCTGGTTTCTTCTCTATATCTGCTGCTAGGTATGCTGCTAGATTCTCATCTGTTAATCCACTATTATCCATATAAGCTAAAAATCCCTTAGACTCTGTTACAAGTTTAGGGGTCTTACATACACTATCACTATATCCTGCTTCCTTTAAAGCCTTACCTTTATTAACCTTTTTAACTACTTTCTGTGCTATGATTATATCAGCGGCTTCTTTTTGTTTATCTGTTGGCTCTACCATATTAGCTATTTTTACATTCCTTTTGGTCTTCACGTGATTGATTCAATGCATACTCACTTAGAGGTACATTCTTTCTAAATATGTTCTTGTGTCCCATTTCTTTTATATTACTTATTTAATTAACTTTCAGCTGAGGAAATAGTGTCGTGATAATCTTCAGATAGTAGCGAACTAACACTCCGATTACCTATATCATAGGACACTATCTCCTAATTGAAAATTAACTATGCTTCAATTATATACTATTTTCTCAATGTTGTCAAATAGGTGTTCTCTATATCGCCCTATGTTTCTAGTATAGTATATATAGTCCGTTAAGCATATGTTGTTTAGTGCCTATACACTGTTAAGTTATATTATAACACGAAATAGTGCACAAATACCCCGTGTATTTAGAGTTGGTCATTTTCTTTTCCCTCTAATAGTAAATGATTAGGGGTTGACAAATCTCTAATATCGCCCCCTTTTCGTTATTCTTTGATATATGGGGTAAAAAGACCTCTTTATTGTGTGTGTTAAGTATAGTGTTTAGATGGTTTTATTTATATCTCTATATAAAATATATACAAGAAGTAACTTGGGCTTTACCCCCCTCTATGCCTATTCAATAGTGTAGTGTGTGTGTGTATGTCCTGTATACAATAGATATAACAACCAACTGTATGGATACATACTGGAGGGGGGTTATTGTCTAACCTATACTATACATACATATTATACTTAAGTTATGAGGGGATTTGTAGCTCATGAGTAGCTTAGTAGTATTGTATTGTTATCCTATACTATCCTATAAACTGTAAGTTATTAGTGATTTATGGTGTTTAGTTAAATTATGGACAATCCTAAGGCGATTTAAGGCGATAGAATTACCTGACTTGATACTTGTATCGTGTTAAGTATAAAATAAAGTATCTTATCTAGATCTAAAAGTTATCAACAGTTAGCTATTGCATTGTTTTGTTATCTATGCTACTATTAAATTAAGGTAAATAAAGTTTAATTTTTAAATAAGAAAGGAACAAACATATGGATAAAGTAAAAGTTAGAATAGTACCAGCTTTATATGGATATAAAGCAACTGTATTAAAGACAATGAAGGAAGGTAGCATTGATAAAGACAAGTTATCAGCAAGGCACTTAAAAGAGTTAAAGGAATATGGATATACATATTCAAACCAATATGCTGATAATGTATTATAATTAAATCTTAGTTAGCATTATATCAAGTTATAGTGCTAACAATAGAATTAATTAATAAATATAATAGTATGAAATGTAATTGTGGCGAAAAAGCAACAAAAACAATTAATCGTATTGCTAGATGTGATAATTGCTCAACTAAATATTTAAAAAGCAAAGAGGCTAAAAGTTATCTAATTGCTAGTATTAATTTAACATAAAAATATATGAATAAAAAGACAGAAAAAACTATTAAAATAATATGTAAAATTAGTATGATTTGGAGTGTTTTATACATTATATTCCTTCTTCACTTTATAAAATAAAAACTTTATAAACTAAAACAAAAACATGCTTGTTAACAAAAGAAAATTAAGGAGATATTACAGGGAAAATAAGGACACTATAATTCAAGGTACTATCATAACACTAGCCGTATTGATAATGCTTGTCTATCAAATAGCTATTAAAGCTCTACTATTTTAGTGGAGTTTTTATTTTTAGATGTTACGGGGCAATAGAGATACAATAACAATTTATGCTCATTTTACCCCGTAGAACTTAGAAATAATCAAGCTTGTCGCATGATTAGAAAGATACAATTTAACACAAATAAGAAGCGTAAACATTTTAGTTTACGCCTTTTTATTTACTCAAGTATGTTGTGTTGTCTTCTAATAAGTTATTGTAGCGAATATACAACTATCAAGATAGATGAAGTCAACAAAAGAATGGATACAATTCGAAACCGAGAGGCGACCAAAAGCGTCATTAACTATTATGAAATGGATATTATTACTACTGCTTACTCTGAGCTAGATAGCTGTCATTACCCTCTATGTATTATGGCGAATGGTGAGGTTGCACATGTGGGGGCTATCGCTTGTAATTTCCTGTCATTTGGTACTCGTGTTGAGATTGATGGGGTTATCTATGTGGTGAAAGATAGACATGCTAAATGGTTAGAAGATAGGATAGATATATTCTTTGGTTATGGGGGAGATGCTCATGAGAGAGCACTACAATATGGTAAAAGAATAAAGAGGGTAAAAGTACTTGACTTTTAAATTTAGGTATGCTATACTAGAATTAGTTTAATAAATAATATAAAAATATGTTTTATCACAATGGAATTACACACGAGATTAAGGAATATGACAAAGAAACTATGGGTTTTGAATTGAAAGGAATTATAAGAGCTTATGATGATGCCATAACTACTGGATTCAAAACAATAAAAGAAGCTAAGAAATGGGATAGGGAATGGAAATATAATGAGATAACTGAATCAATGGATAAATTAACACAATAAACATATGAGTGTAAATAATATCATAAGACAATATCTTTATGATAGATATCCTGATATAGTTCATGGGGGAACACTAGAAAGATTAGCATTTGATGAAGGATATAAAGCCTCAACATTTGATAGAGCTTGTAGAAAATTAAGAGAGAATAATATCATAGAAAATATACCAAATGAGAAAGGACACACAAGATATAGATATATTTTAGAGTCTGATAGACCATTATTAGAGAGCTAAAGTATACTTATCCCCATAACAGTTTTTCCCTACAACAAAAGTATGCTACAATATAATTAATTAGAAAATAGTTATCTCGGTCATCAATCTTAATTGATTGATATATGTATCCTAGGAAAGATTACGAGAGAAATTTGTCATTAACCTTCGGGTTGATGACTGAGATAATTAATCTAATTGCAAGTTCTATTATGAGAGGACAATGACACTCATAAAGTCGCAGGACTTCATACTCTTATACCTATACGAAGTAAGTAATAAAATTGTATCAATTTAACAGTTACCACAAGACCAAGACATATTCTTGGGTGGGGAACACAACAATAACCTATTACTTCGGCAGGGCAAGAGGAGAAGGGAGCAAAGACTAGTTCCATGGGGGAGGGGGGGGTGTTAATTAACAGTAACAATATGAAATGTCCAATATGTGAAAGAAAGATGGAGAGGAGAAGACACGAGAAGATATATCCTAAGTTGCTAGAGAAACATTATTATTTTACTGAATGGGATTATTGCGATAATTGTAATTGGGTACAACATTATGAAAAGTATAAAATAAAAAACATATGAGAGAAATAAAGTTTAGAGCTTGGGATAAGGAAAAAAGGCATTGGCTTTGGGCAAATGGTGCCTTAGGTAAGTATTATACTTCTGGTGATGAAAATAAAGGTTGGAAATTAAATACAAATCAAAATGTTGTTCTTACACAATACACAGGACTTAAAGATAAGAATGGAGTAGAGATTTATGAAGAGGATATTGTTAAGGTATATGCTGGATATTCTAGATATAATAGTGATATTCGTGAAGAAGAACATAATGCTGAGGTTGTTTGGGATTATGATGGTTGGTATTTTGAAGATATGACAGAAGGTGGATGGAAAGAATGTGAAGTAATAGGAAATATTTATGAAAATAAAGATTTAATTAAGGAGTGATAACGACTGCAATGAACAAAACACAAGAAGCAAAGATAAAAAAACTAACTAAGTTTACATATACCCAAATAAGAGAAATGAATGATGTAGAGTTCTATCGTAACATA
>Ga0208769_1000114_pt1 | contig 40546 bp, 62 predicted proteins | sample AntAceMetag02UKC_FD_184768 | JGI IMG/M metagenome (GOLD analysis project Ga0208769, IMG submission 184768) | Saline lake microbial communities from Ace Lake, Antarctica- Antarctic Ace Lake Metagenome 02UKC (SPAdes) (version 2) | ecosystem: Environmental > Aquatic > Non-marine Saline and Alkaline...
CTGAACGGCTGGGGCCCCGTCTCCTCCGAAGTTTACGGGTGGGCGGCAGGCGACTACTCCGGCACTGAGTATGCTTACTACTCCACTGCCGACGGCATGGTCATCAGAGGCACGATCTACGCTGACGATGGCTACCTTACCAATCTTGATGTCGTGGGTATACTCAACATCTCCACCAGTGGTGTCTTGAAGTCGGGGGCTACTGATTATGCGGTGGGTACGGGCTTCTGGATGGACTACAACGCGGGCAGCCCTCGCTTCTACATAGGGTCAGCGTCTTCTTATTTCAAGTATGCCGCAGGGACTGGGGTAATCATCCGGGGCCAGCTTGAAGCTGACACCGGCTATCTCAAGCAGCTAACCGTAAGTGGGGCGCTCACCATCTCTACTGATGGCGTCTTGAAGTCTGGGGCAACAGCCTACATGACGGGAACGGGCTGGTGGCTGGACTATAACGCTGGAACGCCTCGATTCCGTATAGGGAATCCCTCTGCTGACTATCTACGTTGGGGTGGCACTAACCTCGAGATCGCAGCGGGTGGCGGCGGCCTGACTATTGGGGCAGGCGGTCTAGTTTGCGACCTGAATGACGGCATGACCATCGAGACTGATAAGACAGATGGCAGCACCCTGAAACGACTACGCTTCCTCTCTAACGACCGAGCGCTGTTGCAGGGCAACGTCTTCTTGCACCAATACTCAACTGATCCGACGCATACCCGAATGCTCATGAACCACTGGGATGACACGGTGTCTGGTGCAGGAGTGGGCCCAACGAACGTATTCGCTTCGGAGATATGGGATGCGGTCAACCCCAAGCGGTTGATTGGCGCTTACTCCAGTCCAGCGGTGGGAAGCGACCAGGGAACGCTCAAGTATGCCATCTCGACAGACGGTTCTGCGATTCATCCTGATTTCACGTCAGGCGAGACTACCTTCGGTATAGCGGGCCTTGACTGGATGGCTTGCGTAGTAGAGAAGGAAGCTAACCGATCTCACTTCTACCTCAACGGAAACATCATCAAAGTAGTACTGCCAAAGACACCGGCGTCCGCGGCGGCGACTGGCGTTACAGGGAGTTGGTGTTGGGACGCCAACTACTTCTACGTTTGTGTCGCTACGGATACCTGGAAGCGCGTAGCGCTATCAACATGGTAAACAACCTAACAAACAGGAGGGAAGGAAACATGGAAACAAAAATCAGGAGACTAGAGGGGACCGAACTGACTACGTTGCTCGCCTTGGCTTTTCAGCGTCAAACAGCGGCAGACAAAGCGATGAAGGCACAACAGCAGGCGATGCGGCTGACAGCTGCTATGGCTTCTCTTGCTCAGACCTTTGCTGTGGTGTCCGGCGAGCCAGCGGAGAACAAACACGACTTCCTTTGGGAATCCAGCCCAGGCCAACAAGATGAACCTATGGCTTGGCTGGTCAGACTGGAAGAGGAGAAGCCTCAAGCTAAACAACGGGGACGAAGACGAGCTCGGCCAGTCAAACAAAACGAGGAGAAAGTACGAGAATGCTGATAACAACAAGTAAAACAAGGCGATATTCTGCCTTGTTTCTAGCAGCAACGCTTTTCGCTCTGCTTGCACTCCTGGTACGACCGTACAAGATGGTAAAACCCGCTTTTGCCTCCGTGCTTACACTTCAAGAGGGGGTAGACGGATACGCGGGTACGACTGATAATTTTCTAGATTCTTGGGCAATGACAAGCAACTGGGGGGACAGTGTCTATCTTAAAGTCCGTCACGCTGATATTAGGAAGCCCGTCATCAAGTTTGACCTTACTGGACAAATCCCCGATAACTCTACTATTAATTCTGCGACCTTAGCCGTTTACGCTATTGCTCGATCTAATTCGAATTCCCTTACTGTTGGGTCGTTTAAGATCTTACGGTCGTGGGAGGAGGGAGAGTCAACTTGGGCAAAAGCTAGCACAGAAATAGACTGGGGGACAGCTGGGTGCAACAACACCTCTACTGACCGTGAAGCTACAGCATCTTACACTACAACGCTCGCCACTACCGGTACATGGTTTGAGTGGGATGTGACAGATATGACGCAAGATTGGGTGGACAACCCCACCAGTAACAAGGGTATTGCCCTGATGTATGTCACATCTAGCGGCAGTGTAGAGTATATGGGGATATCAAGTGAGCACCCAAACCTAGCCAAACGTCCCAAGCTAACGATTGACTACACCGACCCCTCTACTCCCACGCCAACGCCAACCGCGGGCCCCTCTCCTACCCCTACTCCCACTCCTACCCCAACACCTGCACCCGGCCCTTCTCAGGGCAATGAGCCAGTATTGGGTCTGATCCAAGCACGGGCTTGTTGGGGTGTTCTTACTTACGGAAGTTGTAATTTTGCGTCTCAAACCGTGGATGGGTATCAGATCGATCTCACCTGGGACGTTGCAGATGGCGCGGGGGCAAGCATTGCTCAGCTAATCAAAGATATAAGAGCAAACCGAACGTGTGGGCCGAATAGCGATCACGAGTGCTATGTAACCTTGACAATTTGGCCCATTAACTACGATAGCGGGGTAAACACTGCCCGCATTCCTGGTAGCTGGACTACGTATAACCTAACTACTTGCACTGGCGAAATACCGGCGTTTGACGCCGTTGTGGGGTATCAGGGCAAGCTCGTAACGTCAATGACAGCCATCAAGAACACGCTAACTGCTGAGGGGGCGTTACCAGACGTTGTTTATGTTAGTGATGGCGTTTACGGGGAAAGCGCACCCTTCCGCGGTGGTGCTTGCGCCACATCGGGCTGTGACTACGACTGTTGGCGAGGGCGTTGGAAGACATATGTCCAATGGGCTATGGAGGCTTACCGAGATGTCTGGGGTAGCGACATGCACCTCATCTGGCAGGGATCTCACATGTACCTCTGGGGACCGGATCTTGAAGAAATAGGAGACAAGGCACAAGCGGAGGAGATTGGTTGGCAGGGAAACGGCTGGGGCGGCCAGTACAGCCCTCCCACTTACATCGGAGAGGCGCATGACGCAGTCATCTGGAAAGACAGTGGGGCGATTCGGACTGGCAAGTATCAAGAGTACGAAGATCAAGAGGGGAACGTCCCGCTTGGTTCTGAACCCAAACACATCGTGGGGGCTGAGCGTGAAGCGATCGAGCTAATTTCTTGGATGGCGTCTTATCCCAACAACGTCTACAACGTCCAGAAAGAGAACTTGACTGCGTTTGAAAGCTATGATACTCCTAACGGGGAGCACTACGAAGACGTGTTCACCCGACTTACCAAACCTGAGGAGAGTATTGCCTCTTCTGCCTTATACGCATTTTGTCATCCCCACCGAGCAAGAGCGGGTTATAAGGGAAGTTCCACCCTTCGTAGCGTTGGCTGGAGCATGTGGCCTGGAGCTGAGGACTACACTACTCTAACGGGCGACGATGATGAGCGGTTGAATATCTGTCGTTGGTTAACGCAGACCACTGACGGCAAACCAGCAAGGATGGCATGCAAACCTTTTCATTATGGCTTCGTTGCGGCTTCACCGGCGATCGATGGCTATTGTCGTATCCCACCGAATGGCGCTGGGCCCAATTTTGACCCCGGATGGACAGAGGCAGCGAGGAGCTTTTTCAACTGCGACCCCGCAGGTGCGGGGGGTTATTCCAAGTGCAGCGCGGCTACTCTGACGGGCCTTTACACGATGAATTTCTGGCATGTCAAAGACAAAGATGGCGACGATTGGCCCTTAGGGTTCACGACCAGCCTAGCTGGAGTTGGTTATACTTCTACTGTTACAGCCACTTTAGTTTACACAGGGAGCGGCGGAAACGTAAGTGTGGCGAATTGTGGCAATACAGATCTCGTAACGGTAACAACGTGGACAGAGACAACTGTTGGCCCGTGGACATGCTCAAAAAAGCCAGGGGATCTACAAGTTACAGCTCCTTCGGGAGGCGAACTTCTTGTAGCCCATATCGAGATAGAAGTAAGTCGTCCACAAGCATACTCTCCTTACGACTTTGACTGTGATTGCGACATCGACGTTGTGGATATCATGAAGATAGTTGCTCGTTGGGCTTGTGAATGCGGCGATGATTGCTACAACTCTCTTTATGATCTTGACGATGATTGCGACATCGACGTTGTGGATATCATGAAGATAGTTGCTCGTTGGGCTTGTGAATGCGGAGAAGCATGCTATGATGACACCTAAAGGAGAGATTAATGGCTGTTGCTACGGTGCGTATTGACCCTCAAGCCTCCTATGCGGACATAGATGACACCTTCAATGTGGAAGTATGGGTAGACTACGCGGAGGATTTGGGTGGCTTTGAGTTCCAGATGTCCTATAGCTCTAACATTGTCGAGGTACAAACAGCCGTGCTAGGGGCTTTTCTAGGAAGCACGGGACGGTCTTCAGTAGCATTGGGCCCCAACATCGATGGCCCGATGGGGGTTGTACGATTCGGGGGCTATAGCGTTGGCAGCCAGGCGGGAGCCAACGGAACGGGGAAACTTGCCACCATCACTGTCAAAGCCGTAGGCGATGGCACAACTGTTCTTCAGTTGTTCGGTGTTGAGATGCTCGGCACAGATTCAGCACCCCAAAGCACGACTGTTGAGAATGGCAGTATAACGATAGGCGGCTTGGTTTCCTATCGCCACGGAGAGAACTCTTACACCGGTGGAGTTGACACATATCTGTACTCTGCTGCCCCTACTGCCAACTATAGTGGTAACCGGCTTATAAATGTTTTATGGTCGACGGACCAATCCGCCGACGTAGTTGGATTGGTTGATTTCCACGATATCATAGATCTAGTCGGCACTACTATTCTGTGGGCAACATTGGAATTTTACGTCTACGATGTCAACCCCATCGGCAGCGACTTTTTGATCTCCGTTTCTGCCGTTCGTCGTCCTTGGGTAGACACAGAAGCTACTTGGGAAAAAGCCGCAACGTCTGTCTCCTGGGCACTAGGTGGTTGCCAGCACGTCCCTCTAGATAGGGAGGGAGAATCCTTAGTTGTGCCTAATGTTGAAGGGTCCCTGCAAACAGCATATGTCACCGACATTCTCCAGGGATGGGCCAGCGGAGAACCACAAGAAGGGTTTCTGCTTCAAGTTTCACTCGGGACCTGTGAGGGTGGCCTGGTTTATCATGCTTCCATTTGCTCAAATGATCAAGCAGTTGTAGGCCACCGACCCAAACTAACGATCAAGTACGCAATACCCTAGGTTGGCACGAAGCAAACACGACGAGACCCCGGCACTCCCCCATGCCGGGGTCATTGCTATCCCGGCGGCGTTTACGATGCGCCCAGGTGATCAGCCAACTGCGCGATGCCGATGTGGATGCTCTTTAGTATTTCGGTGTGGGCGTATAGCGCCAATATAACCTCCTGCAGTAACGCCGCCACATCTGTTGACAGTTCCGGGTCCGGTTCTGGTGGCGGGTCTGGGCGTATGCCGGGGTCCGCCGGAATAATCTGGAATACCAGGTCGAGCGGCCCGCCGTGGTTAGTTCCCCCAAGCATCCCTATCCCGCTCACTCCATCACTGGGTAGCGATGGACTCAGCACCCAAACGGTGTGAGGTCCTCCGGTTTCGAGGTCTCCGATAAACGAGCCACTCCCCAAGCCAAAGCCGGTCACGCCGTTGTTGTCTGTGTCCTGGACACAAGCCCTGGGATACCAAAGCGACTTGGATCGCGATTCGCGCAGATCCTGTAGGGTAGGATCAGGCCAATGGTTGGCCACAGGCTGGGTAAATTGGGGGCCCCCAGCCTCATCAAGCACCCGTACCTTGAGTACTGCGGGCCCGACGGTCTCTTGCAATCGTACCAACGCGAATTTGCGCAGGGGTCCAGCGTCTAGGTAACTCACGCTTCCGTACTTCCCCCGTAACCATTCCCAGGATCGTTCGACGCCGTAGAAGTCGTATACTTTTGGTGTCATCCTTTTGTCTCCTATTCCTTTACCAGCCAGGCATCTCCCGACCATTTACCATACTCGTCGATAAGCAGATCAATATGTTGTTCGATAGGGGCGAATTCCCCGTTACGGTATACCTCCTCCGCCATAGTATCAACCACTCTCCACGGCCCCGACAAATCAGGCCGGCCAGAAATGCGCAAGATTACCAAATCCCCCCACCTAACCAACCCTCCCTTGAACCATAGCAAATCTTGTGATAGAGCACAGACTTTTTCGGATGTTTCTCGGAGATCTATGCCGCTAGCTGTCATGAATGGCGCGGCATCGGTCTGCTCCGGCACTGCCTGGTATGATGTGATCTCCACCACGCCCAATGGTACAAGACGTCGTGCCGGTTTCCCCGGACCGTTCTCAGGAAGATAGCCGGTTATCATAATACTAACCAATAATGCGGCAACGAATAGTTTTCTCATATTCCAAACCCCAGTTGGATGCCATCCTCCCGAGCAATGCGGTCGTTGGCTATCCTGATGTATTCCTGATTAATGTCCATGCCGATGTAGTGTCGCTCTAATCTCTTGGCTACAACACCCGTTGTACCAGCCCCCATGAATGGGTCAAGGACGATACAAGGTATCGGTTCGCCAGCGTCGCAGGTGCAAGTAGGGGCCCAGCCATTTTCCGCCATTCTCTTCCAGGGAGCTCCACATTTGGGACAGCAACCCCGTTCGCTCGTACCGGCCCTAATGCATGGTTCAACGAGTGCTTCTGGATATGACGCAAAATGCGCCCCCGCGAATGGCTTCGTGTTGATCGGCCAAATGTTCGTTTGATCTGTTTCTTCTCCAGTGAACGCAGCGGCGAAAGCAGACATATCTACACCTTGTTGGTCGGCAAACCAAAGAAATTCAGACAGCGTGCTATCTACGCGCCATACGGACCGCTTGTTCCGACCTTTCGGGTTGCTCCCCATACCTCCAGGGGAACGATATGCCATTTGGTTACCCAACGTCGCCTTGATTCTTGTTTTAGCGTCGTCGTACATGCCCAAAGCTTTGCGTTTTTCCCACGTCATCTTGGGCTGCGGCCATTTACCACAATTTGGTTCTCGTATAGCGTCCATGTCGTAATAATAACGCTTTTCTTTGCTGAACAGAAACAGATACTCATGCGCGCTGGTCGGCCTATCTGTTACGCTCTCCGGCTTGCAGTTTGGCTTCCACCAAATGATATCGCGTCGTAGATACCAGCCATCGTCTCGAAGAGCAAAAGCAACAAGCCAGGGTATCCCAACCAGGTCTTTCGCTTTCAAACCAAAATTGCCTTTTTGGGCGTTTGCCGGATAAGGAATGCCCCCGCTTTTACGTGGGTCGTGACCGCGCTTGCCACCCAGCTTTTCATTGTATATTTGCCCCGGACTGTTGGACACATAGGAATCGCCTATGTTCAGCCAAAGCGTCCCGTCATCACGCAGTATTCGGCGTACCTCTCGGAGTATTTCAACCAGGTGGCTGGCATAGAGCTGGGGCGTTGGTTCTGCTCCTAGATTTCCGCGCCACGCGCCACATAGGCGGCACGATCGGCCTTGTGATATTTCCAGAGCAACGGCGGCCGAGTAGCCCTGCTTACCTCTCGTACCAAGATCCTTACCGGAGTATTCCCCACCACCAGTATCTCTAGTCGGACCAGTTTTCTTGAGTGTCTCATCGCCCCACTCGTGCTCACACCCGGCTTCCCCTCCCCATACCTGAGGCATAACGTTATAGTCTCGTAATCCCCAGTAGGGAGGGGAGAGAACACACATATGGACGCAGCCATCCGGCATTTGACGCATCGTGCTCAAACAGTTCCCGGACACTATGGTGTCCTCTTTGTACGGCCCTAATCTCCCCCCAATCATAGCTACCCTTCTTTTTGCTTCTTCTCTGCTTGAAGAACCTGCAGATACCTAATGCCCTGTTTCAGATAGGGAAAAGCTACCATTTCCGTTTCGCTAAAAACAATACACGGCATGATGGGTTCCATTCCACCGCCCCAGAAGCGCCACCCGTATTCGGTCGTCGCGAACGTGCCAACCTTCATGAGGACAGTTAGTCCCCCAAAGCCCTTTTTCAAGGCATCAGCCGTCTGGTAATGCCAATAGTATTCTATCCCAGGCTGGTGGTTGTGCGCCCCAACGATGACATTCGCGGGGTATGATAGTTGGTATTCTCGCTTCACACCATGAAGGGCGTTGAGAAACGAGTTATAGCGTACTTGGTGGAGCAGTAGGTGAGAGTATTCTCTATTACCAACATGCACAAACACGAGCCCCCGGTTGGCGAACAGTGGGGCGTTAGAGCGGCGGTGGATATAAGCTTGTAGGCTTTGGCCAAATATCCGTTCGTCAAAGTGATCATCGTGGCCACCGGTAATAGAAGCTAATAGCTTTCCTTTCTGGCACAGCTCGATGACTATGCCTTCTAACATAATCGCTTGTTGGGGCGGAGTAAGCGCTTGGGATAGCACGGCTTCTAGGCTACGGAAACTCCGCATATTTTCTATGAGGTCCCCGGCGGTAACTATGTAGACTCCGGGCGTTCCCATTACCAGCTTAATATGGTCTTTCCAAGCACCATAATCACAAGCGATGTTGCCCAAATGCCAATCTGCTCCGTAGAGGATAAGCGACGGGCTGGGTATTTTGACGGTAGCAATGCGCTGTTTGTTCGACGCGCGATCAGTGAGCTCTTGGTTGGCTATGGCGGCTTCGAGGTAGTCTCGAAAATCTGGGATCTCCCCCTCTTTCTTATCAAGAAACTGGGGGAAGATGTGCTCCTCGTTGTCTGGGGGGACCAGGGTGGGCGGCGCACCCTGGTCCCCCAAACGTTGCGCCATGCTCCTGAGCGACTTTCCGGTCCTTCCCGTGAAGGATGTCCCGGCCCATCGATCCCATGGTCTGGGGCTTTCTCCCACAGCCAATAGTGCTCGGAGCAGGTCCTTCTCAGTGGGGGACCATCTAACTAGCTTTGCCATGGTTGTTTTCTCTGTCCTTTACTTGCGATGGCTACGAACATCATACAGCGTCAGCATGCCCTGTCTGAACGTTCTGGTTTGTTTGGCCACACCGAAGAGCGTATTGATGATATCCGTACCAGCGCCAACAAGGATGGCGGTTAGAATACGGCCCAAGACCACATTGGGGAGGTACGAGATGAAGATATTCGCAGCGGACACCCACCCCAGGCCGGCCCCAGACAGCAAGACGATGTAAACCAGCCCCCACCAATGCGGGAAGTCGGGATAGCGTGCCTTGATCGGCGCAACCAGAAACTCGATAAGCGTTCTGTTGACGAGCGCCAGGAACAGCACAATGACGAGCTGCTCAGTAAGTTGTGACATCTGTGTTTTTCTCCTCTTTAGACTTCTGATTGGCGGTCAATGACATCCGCCAGTACTGATATGTCGGATTGCAAAAGACTTACTTGATAGCGCCAGGTGTCAACATCGGTTACCGCCAACCGTAGATGATGCTTGGCACTTCGGAGTTCGCCCAGCAAGGCTGCGTGTTCCTTCTTCACGGATGCTAGGTGGCTGGGGTTCTCTGCTATCCATTTTTTATGTTTCTTTACTGTTTGCTCTGCGGAGTACGACATACTTTTGTGATTGCTCCTTCGTTCATCTTCAGTACCTTCATGACATGGTCTATTACGGCTACGGGGTCGTCGTTCCACATTTCCGGTGTCATCCGGATGATACGCCAGCCAATAGCCGCGGCAGCGTTGTACTTCTTCACATCGTTGGTGTAGCCCTTTCCCCTAACATGGCGGCCTCCGGTGTAGACGCCCCCTTCCATTTCGACTGCCACCATAAAAACGGGGAAGGCGTAGTCGAAGCGCCATTTTCGGTTTTTGTGAAATTGATACTCTTCTACGGGAGCATCGCATTCCGGGTGGAAAAAACGCCAAACAACTGGAAACGCTAGACTAGCCATTGCTCTCCAACTCCTCTTGTACAACTCTGCTCACTGCTCGCGCGGCGCTCGCCGTATCGATGGCGGTTCGGTTGATAGGCAACCAATCTCCCGGGTTTGGGAAATGCCCGTCTTCCCAAATGTCCCAGAGGTAGCCGTATAAATCTGCGTCTGGGGGGACAAGGTTGACGATGACAATAGGAAGATTCCCCTCTATTGCCATGGCGATCTCTGCGTCTGTACCGTTGCTCGGCACCCCCTGCCAGAAAGCAACAAAAACGTCACATTGCCTGATAGCCTCCGTGTTGATGGCGTCTACTGCATCATCTGTACCATCATCCGGAAACCAAAAGGACGACGCTGGGTCATAGCTAGCAATGCCCAACGCGGATAGTTGGGATGCCAGCTCCTGATTTCGTTCTTGCGCGGCAAGCATACCAACAGACTTTATCGGTCCTGCAATGTATACCAACGGCTTTTCCACGTGAGTCTCCCTTAGAGCAACGCGAGCTGCTCATGTTTGTCCCGCCGGCGTGCTTTCCAAACATACCGATGGGCGCTGACTTTACCCCAAACAACCGGATGCCCTTCGTTTTTGACGAACACCATCAACCAAGAGTGGTTACGCTTGGCGTGGCACTGGTAGTCCCACCCTACGGGTGAATGCCCGTTGCGAACCAAAACAAACAAGTCTTCGAGCTGAAAACCAAGATCTTCGACGCGTTCTTTTAGATTGAATAGGGTCCAATACTGCCTAGCCGACTCTATCGCCCCTTGGCATTTGACAAACAGAACACCGTAGCGTCGCAGTATTCGGTATGCCTCTCGTATTCCTGCGAGGTAGAAGCTTAGCACATCATCTACGCTCTTGAAGGTCGTCGTCCCCAGCGTTTGGTACTGTTCGTTCATGCTCCTAGCTAGATCCGACATCTTTTGACGAGAATGCCCAGTTGAAGACAGGTAAGGCGGGTCGAACACCACACCATCAAAGACGCCATCAGCAAAGGGAATGTTGACGCAAGACGACTGCAGATCGATACCTGGTAGGGGCATGAAATCGTTGCGTATTATCCGGTACTCCTGCTCCAGGTCTGGGGTCCAAAAGTTCCCCTTTCCCCAGGTAACATCAACCACTTGCGACGCCGAAGGGAGGTAGATTCGTAAGGCCCCGGGAAAGATGTCGTCGTTGTTCCCTTTTACTGCTGTCAGTATCGGTTGGCCTGTTAGTGTTTTTCTTTTTCGCACTGACGAATCTACCCCCTTCACTATTTACATTTCTTGGGGACACTTCTCGCGGAGTATCTGCCTACATCTCGTGTAGGCTTACACGACGTCCCGGGAACATTACATGGTCCTCGTAGTTTGGGCCTGTTCGCGCCATAACGACCGGGGCCCCCGTAGCTTGTTCGACTTTTGCGATGAAACTACGGGATTCCCGCGATAGCTGCTCGGGTAGTTGACATCCCAGATCCACGATGTTCAACCAGTCCAGGTAGGTTACCACGATGGCAGTGGGTCCATTAAGCTGAGATGCCAGGCGCAGCTCTTGGAAGGATACTTCAAATGGGCGCTCGATACCCCCGGCATCTTGTCCTGCAGATCCCCCTTTTGTTTGCCGGATTTGCTCGAATGGCCTTCCTGCTCGTTGGCAAACCTCCCGCCAGGTGAGCTCTTTCCCTAGAGACGGCCCGCTGTTGCCGGGGACCCGAGTCGGTACAGCCTTGACGACCATAATGACATTTCTGGCGTCCCTCCAGCTCAAGCCAGCATCTGACAGAGCTCCCATGGCCGTGACGTTGCGGCTGGTACAATAAGGATAGTAGCCATGATCAAGGCTAAGCATCGTACCTTGGCTACCCTCTACCAGGATGCTTGTTCCGTGCAGCGACAAAAGCATTCGCGTCACATCGACCACAAAAGCGCCAGGGATTTGCTCTATGTGGCGTCGTACGTCCTTGGCTAGAAGACATGAACCATCTCGTCTTACCTTGGCAGCCATAGTAGCCCCGACCCCCAAATGCGTCGAGCCCCTATCTGCTGCAGCCTCCTTGCCGGACTCCCGTAGGTCTTCTGTAATCATAGCGCAGTGTTCATCAACCCAGATCCTACGGCCTGTTGCCCCCCAACTCTCCCATTCCCGCGCCAGGCTTGCGGGGTTGAACGTCATTCCCGGGGCTAGGATGGGTGTGGCCATATCTGCGTCTCGTGATGCCATCGCGGATGGCACGATGTGGAAGGTATGCTCCCTTCCGGCTTTCGTACGTACGCGGTGTTCTGCGTTCTCCCCACCGGTTCGGATATAGAAATCGTAGGGATAGTTGTCAGCTAACCACAGGGCCACTGCCCCTTTCCCCTCGTCTCCGTACTGGCCTCCAACTACCACGTCTACTGACGTATTCATGTTTGCCCTCCTCAGGCTAGAAATCCAACTCTCTGCTAGTAAACCGCATCTTTCTGGGGTCAAAGTCCAGGGGAAACATCGCCCCAGCGTTGCCCCATCTTTGCTTCAACACCTGCGCCACAAACAAACTATCATCTGCGTCTGTGCCAGCATTCCCCAGATCGATAAACTCCCCTTTCATGTACAACCCCGGCTTTGTGAGAGCTAGCACTTTGTCGCTCGTTTGTTCGATAACCGACGTCCACTGACCATCTCCGATCCGAGGAATCTTCAACCCCCGGATATCGTCTACTTGCCGACCCGCCTGAACAGCTACCACGATGGTAACGTCATGGCGTAGCGCCATGCTCTTTAGTATCTCCAGATTGGCAGAGACGATAGACACCCGATCCTTACCCCACCCAGTCAGCTTTCCCCATTCCGGTATGCGTTGGAGATAGTCCACAATGACAAGCTGAACATTATACTTGGCTTTGATGTTCTGGAGTGCTTGGTCCAGCTCTCGTAGCGATGGGACGAACTCCGGGGACATGGCGCCCCTGCCAAAGGGTAGGATGTTCTTCCAAGCATAACCGGTCTCTTCGGTCCAACACGCTTTGGCGAACTCGGTGGGGTCGGCCATTCCGCGGCCTATGTCGCCCAGGGTACAGCCGGTCGCCTCAACTGCGCAAAGGCAAACCAGCTCTTCGACCCGGGTTTCCCAAGTAGCGAATACTGTCCAATCTTCTTGCCCTTTGGGTAGCGTATCAGCCATGTGTAGGGCCAGGTGGACGCAGAACGACGTCTTGCCGTGCCCAGGTCGTCCCATAACGGCTATCAATTCGCCGGGTCTCATGGGAATGAGATAGTCGTCAAGGGTCTTGATGCCCCATGTCGCTATCGATCTTGGGTCAGCACGATGCTCTATTTCCCTTCTGGCAATGAACATAGCCTGGTCCGGGGCGTAGAGATAGTTACTAAAATCGAGATCCCTCTTCATCTGAGCCATGCTTTACCTCGCTCTATTGGTTTGTTGTTCCCATCTCGGTGAAAACGAGCGGATATAAACTGGAGACTATACTGGACGGCTTCCGTTCCCGCGTGTAGCAGAAAATCGTCGGGCTTCTCAGGGAAAAAGAACAACGTGGCTGGGAAACCTGCCTTGCGTATCTTCCCTACCAAATCCTGTGCTTGTTCTTCTGCGTTTGGGTCTAGCCCGACGATAAAACGCAAATTGGTGGCAGCTTCAATGCCTTGGATGCGGGTTATCAGGGTGAACCCTGAGTTGGCCCCTGGTATGCTGACCACTGTGGGGTGGGCCCTACTGAGGATGATGGCTTTCTTTGCCCCTTCGACCACCAGTTGGTCGCCTCCTCGGTCCAACACATCAGCGTTGAATAGTGTTGCAGCCACATTTTTCATGTGAGATCGATATTTTCCCACGGATACCGGCGCATCCAACAGCCGATGCCGGATGTCTAGTAGTGTTCCCTGGTAGAAGACTGGGATAGTTAGCGATGCGTAGCTTGGAGCTAACGGGCAGCTCTTTGTCCAACCCAACCCCCACTGCATGACTTCTTCTCTTGATACGCCATGAGATGCCCAAATAGCTAGCAAACCATCATCAGCCCGGCATGTTTCCCAGTAGCGAACCCAATCATCGCAGCTCTTCATCGCTTCGGCCGCTACCCACTTATCGCCGGCCAACTTCTCGCGGCGTCGTATGGCTTCTAGGTCGTTCTGACGTCCGTCATCCCACCATACTCGATACCCACATCTTCGGCACCATGCGTTGCCCTCGACAAAAACAACAAGCCGGTCCTTGCCCTTACCACAAGCTGGGCAAGGACCAGCGTATTCACCCCGCGCGTGCTGGTGGAGAGGAACACACAGGATATCTTGAGCTTCCTTTGCCCAATCTTCCATGTTTAGCTCCCCCCGTTCTAGGCATTCGATCCGGTACTACCAAAGCCTCTTCTTCCTCGCTCTGATTCGTCCAGATCGTTGACGCATTCCACGGGGAAGACACATGCAGGAACAAGTATGAGCTGGGCGAACGCCGCGCCGCTGTCCACTCGGTAGACAGCTTTGCTGCCATGCTGATCTCCCATGTACCACACATAGACAAACAGCTTGCCCCGATACCCGGCGTCGATGACACCGGGCAAGACGATTAGCCTCCCGCCTCTGTTTGCCCAAGAGCGAGCGATGACCAACCCCCAGTATCCCGGGGGTATCTGAACCCGGATATCTGTGGGGATTACTGCCATCTGGCCTGGATGGAGCCAGACTGCCTCGTTGGCTTTCAAATCGTACCCAACATCCCCTAACAGCTTTGGCGCGCCCAACTGGGAAGAAGTGGTGCGCAATGTCTCTGTTGTTATCATTCTTCCTCCGTAACGTCCAGCTTGATATCTACATTCATAGGGATCCGAGGCGAGACCATTTTCAAGATCCGCTCGGGTACAGCGGTTTCCATAATGGCAACAGCCCGACGGCACACGTCATCGATATCCCCGCTCAGTACTTCCAAAACGATAGAGTCGTGAACCTGCGAGACGATGCGGGCTTCTGGTATCTGGGCGTGTATGCCCAACATGGCGGTCTGCATGACACATGCCACTGACCCTTGGATTAGTTGGTTGAATGCCTTGTAAGAGCGGTGCTTTATGTCGAAGGGAGAAGCAAAGAGACGGCGACCTGATGATACAACCAAATAGCCTCTTTCCACCCACCGACTTTCCGCTGATTTGGTCACTTGTGCAAACCGAGGGAAACGTTGTCGGTGGAGCTCCATAACTTCTTTTGCTTGCTTTATGGTCAAGCCAGATGTCGCAGCCAGGCTTCTAGCCCCTATGCCGTACAGAACAGCAAAATTGGCCCTCTTGCCTCGGAAACGGTACTCTTTAGCTTTTTCGTCTCCGTACATGATTCGGGCAGTCTCTAGGTGGGGATCTGCGTTTGGGTCTGTGAAGATCTTCGCCATCGCGGTTTCCCCCGCGTACATGGACGCCAACCTCAGCTCCGCTTGGGCGTAGTCCAGCGATACTAGCGCTTTTGTCCTTTTACCAGGAGCGAAAAGCTTCATTGTCCGAGGTATGGCTTGCGCGTTCGGGTACTGGCAAGTCAAGCGCCCCGATACTGTTCCCCCGGGCACAAAAAGCGGATGCACCCTACCGTTGTCGTCGGCCTGGTCTCGCAACCCATCCAGCCAGGTGGAGAGCGATTTCCGAATATGTCTTCCTCGGAGCACATCGGTTATGACGGATGCCACTTCGCCTTGGTGGTAGGCTTGGATTTCTCGCAGCACGCCCTCGTCCAGCTTGTCTCTGCCTGTTGATGTCTTCTCTTCCAGGAGGCATTCCTGAGACAACAGATACAGTCGTAGCTTCTTGTTGTCTGTTGCTCCGAGTATTTGCACAGACATTAGCCGGTTGTTTATAGTGTCCAGCTCGGCGTTTTGCTCTTCGGTAATTCTTGCGATAGCCGGGAGGTCGATAGCTATGCCGGACACCCGCATTTGGGCTATCAGCAGGATGAAGTCCCCCTCGGCTTGTAGCCACTCCTTCGAATACAAGGACGTGGCTTCTTTGTGGATCTGCTCTGCCAGGAGAAGAGTGTTTATCGCGTCGTTTGTGCCATACTCCAGCACAACATCAGCAGACAGCTTACCCAGCTTCTTTCGCTTTCCTTTCATGCCCCGCCATTGATCTGTGCCAATGCCGTATCGATCACACAGCTTCGACAACGATACACTCTCTCTAGAGTCGGTGTAGCGAGCTGTCACCATGGTATCAAAAATGCGGCCTTGGCACAGATCCTCGTTCAGCACACCAATGCGGAGCAAATAGGGGAGGTCGAACCCGGCGTTGTGGAAAGCCAGCCAGTCACGAGACTTGGTAAGATCCCGTAGCCAACCGAATAGCTGGGGTGTCGTGCAGGGGGAGTTGAACAGGTCTCTCATTCCAACATTTAGTGCTTCTCCTCTCACGTCGCCCCCTTCGTCACGCCATGCCACGGATACTACTAGCAGCTTGTCGCTATACGTCAGCCCCGTGGTCTCGATGTCGATTGCCAAGATACGTTCTGGCATTATGTCCTCCTAATCGTCTACTTCTCCGAGCTTAGTGATATCCTGCAAATCTTTCCACTTGGGGTTTTTGGGCGAGGGTTCCCACCGGACCTGCCAGTTGACGGGGTATTCCTCACCAACGTCACTAAGCAAAGCTTCGATTTCCTTGTTCTTCCCATACTTCTTGCTCAGGATGGCGACCACTACCCTCGCCGGTGCGTACAGCACAGGATACTCTAGCTTCGTGTTGGAGCTGAACATCTGGACCTGAGGCGCGGCCTTGGTCCCGGCGATTTGTATCTTAGCGATCAGTTGGTCTTGGGATTTGGCGTCGTTCTGTTCCGGTGCGGGCGCTTGCGCTTTGTCGGCGTCCCCACGCAGGGCTTGCCGAGCGTGTGCGCTAGAGCTAGGAAACTCTTCGCCATCCCACGGTTGTTCGGGTTTGGGCGCGCTGTTCCTGGTGGCTTGCTGTTGCTCCCACATAGCTTTCCGTTCCGCTTGGGTTGTCTCACCCTTCTTTGCTATGGTGCCACTTGTCGCGCCCTTCTTTGCCCCGGCGTCCCTTGTTTCAGCCCTGTCTGCTAGAACCTTCTGTGTCGCCTCAGCTCTCTCTCGCCGGGCCTCGGCTTTGGCAAGCCCAGGGGCGGTGTCGCTATACCTGGACACGATGCCGTATTCTGCTCCATCGTCTCGCAGGAATTTCAACCCCTGCATGAGGCCAGCAAGATCGGTGAATGTCACACCCTCTCTCAGGGTGATATTCCACTCCAACCCCGTGTAGTAGTCGTAGATCTTTCCGAAGACCAATGCCGTGGCCTCCACGCGATCCTTCTTAGCTGCTGTCATCACTCCTCCTCGGTTTTAATGGCGGCTAGTATCTTCTTTCTTCCTACAGCCCTAGCAAACCGGACTGTTCGAGCGCCAATGCCTAGATCTCCCGCTATCTCGCTTGACGTATGCCCGATCAGCGTGAGCTCCATCACTTCGGCTTGTCTGGGACTGAGGCAGCCCAAAGCCCACTCTCGCATATCAGACAAAACGGCTTCGTCCTCAGGCCCCAACACTGGGGCCGGGACCAAAGAAACGCTCGGCCTATCCCTACCATACCCATCTGTATTACTCTCGTGACAACGTAATGCCTCCCTCTTTCGGCGGTTGCCCTCTATATGCCGAGCTATGGTGAAGACCGCAGCTCTTACTTTCCCGCTTGCTGGATCTTCCATCAGCACTTCGCCCACTCGGCTTCCCCGTTCGATAAGTCTCCATATGCACAGCATTGTATCTTGTGCCACATCCTCAGCATCCTCAAGCTCACAGATCCCCGGCCTGTTCTTGCTCCTAACTATCTCATCCCACATAGCGTCCGAGATAGCCTGTACTTGAAGCTCTACAACTCCTATCCCTCTTATCATCGTCTGCTCCTATCCTCTACATTTCTCGGCCAGGCGCTTCACGGAGTATTGCCCTTACGCGATTGGCCGAAAATCTCCACTGCTCGCGAAAGCGCGGCCCTGAATCTGCTAGCGTTCATCATACCTTGGACGATCGACTCCGCAATGTAGAACTTTGGGCTGTTCTCCGCGTTGGCAACGAGCTTGATTTCAGCAAGCAAGGATTTTGCTTCCTCTGCGTCAAGCCGGCCCACCCACAAGACATCTGGGCAGCCAATGGTCATGGAGTTGCTGTAGATCCCTTTCATGCTAGAGGTCCTATAACGTGGAGGCATTCTTCTCCGGAATGCCCGGTCGCCAGGTAGAACGCGTGTTTGCGGTAGGTAATCTTCGTGCCCAGGGGGAGAGCGTCATGCACAATGCTGGCGTCAACCGACTGCACAGTGTGGTCGGCGTCTTTGTTCTGACAGGCCATCACCGACTGCCAAAGTCTGCGATAGAGGAAAGCTTTGACCGCTTCCCGCGGTGTAAAGATGCGACCCGTTGCTTGTGGCCTGTTTTCGTCTGTTGCCTGTTCCGTGTTGGCCAAACCTTGGAGCACCCGATGCATAGCGATAGCGTTATCCAGAGTTGATTCTAATTCCAGAGTCTTGTCTCTCTGTTCGGTCGCCCACATAGCTGTAGCCCACTCTTGTATTCGTCGCCTTCCTAGGTCCATCTTGATCTTCCTTTCTTTCTTTGGCTATCATCTGGTCTACGATGGTAGCTAACCCGTAACCAGCTATGTCCAGCCAGGGGGATTCCGAGTCTTTCCAGCCGTCTTCGGTCTCCGTGTGGCCATGCTGGTTCGCCAATCTGAACAACTTGTCCAGCACTCTGATCATCGTGGCGATTTCGCCGTAAGCTGCAACGGGGATGCCCAGGGGGTAGAACAGCAAGAGAAACGCGCCCGTTGTTGCCAGGTTGTTACCGTAGGCTTGGCGCTTCTCTTTGAGTGTCTCGATAAGCTCTCCCCCGACCCGCTCGAAAGCTGCGAATTCCTGCTCAAACACTCGGTTCTTTTCCCTCCCACAGTTCGACTGTTATGGCGTATCCTTTGCCACTCTGACGACGACGAACGTAAAAACCGTAGGCTTTGTACCGAACCCACACCCCCACGGGGAAGATCCCCGTGGGGCCTATAGTGGCGACCATTTCTCGCCCCAACCGATCACAGTGTGCTTGACGAGAGACTTCCCCGCTAAGCCAAGCACCGTGGGCTTTCTTGTATTCGACATAGGCTCGCGGAGACTCCGTTTGTTCGGGCTTGACGGGGGCGATAAGTCTCCAGGCTTTCAAGTCCAGCAACAGCGAATGGCGGTCACGGTATAGAGCAAGGCATGCCTCACAAGCCTCTTCAATGAACAGCACGGCGTCTTCATCTTCAGCGTTCCAGGTGTCCTTCACGAGTTGATTCAGCTCTTCCTTTTGGTATTTTTGCGATAGTCTCATAGCCCCCTCCTCGATTGTGTTACTTGTAGGACTCTCCTACGCGTCTCTTTTTTGACTTCTATCCCTTGACTCCCGGGGCCCCGGGAGTCAAGAGGCAGCAGTCAAGGCTTCCCCGAAAAGCCTCTCAACCACCCAATCGGAGGACTCATCCTCGTTCCCCTCTCTTGTACGTCTGGTATGCTTCCAGTTGTTCGCTGTATCCTCTACGGCTTTCGTACATCACCGGTTCGTTCTCCCAGGCTTTCTCACCGACTGGCACTGCTGGCATTTCCACTTTCACCATCAGCATTCGCTCGTGAGCCTCGTTGTAGAGCTCGCTCAGCTCTTTGGCTTCATCTTCGATTCTCTCGGCCAGCTCGTCCATGGCTTCCTCGATGCGGGAGTGGAGCTCGTTGATTCGATCCAACATCTTTTCGCCCAGGACATCAGCTCGCTTGTCGCTCAGCATGGCTTCCAGATCGTTGCGGGCTTCCCGACTCTTTTGCTGGATGTTCTCGTCGTAGTATCGTCGGATTGCGGTCTCGATCAACCGCTTGAGCTCTCCGGGGTGCAAGGCTTCGAGTGCGTCCAGCTCAACAGCCCCGCCGCCATGGGTATCCTCAAACCTCGTTCGTCGCATCTCCGTCTCTTTGATTGGTGTTCGGGGGAGATTGTATTCCCGAACCTGATCGCCGTTCAGCATGAGCGGTTCGAGTCGGATGTCGTGGCCTTCCTCGTCCCGTACCAGGTATTCGATCTTTCGGGCTACGCTCACTGGCATGCCGTATCCGGCGGGGTCAAAGTCGGCGATGTAGAAGATCCGAACCGGGCGGTCGGCTTTTCTTATCCGCTCAACGAGCATGACAACGGCGGTTATGCTCAGCTCTCCCAGCCCTGAGACCAGGTTCACACCATAGTGTCTGCAGAGCGGCTTGATGACGTCGTGCATCGTGCTCTTTTCGGTCCAAACCTCGATGTGGTACGGCTGGAGGTTCTTGTCGTAGCCTCGCGCTACAAAATCGGGGGGTTCTGTGAGCGTTGGCATCTCCAGTCTGAAATCGTCTCCCTGGACGTAGTACTCGGGGTCGCTTCCCCATGCGTACGATGTGTTGACGATTGGCGGGGGGTTTCGCCGGTCTTCGAACAACGAATGGTCAACGTATCCGAGGTAACGAGCAACCTTTGCGGCTTGAACCAGGTAAAGCCAGGCTTGCTTTGTGTTCTCGTACGGAGTACCATCTGGTCGCTGGGCTTTGGGGCTTTGTGACACCAACTGGTAGTGCATGCGTCGGATGTGGATGCCGTCTGTGTAGCCGAATTCTTTCCACCACTTTGCGAACCATTCGGCTTTCTCGACGTCTCCGGGGCTTCCGGCCATGAATGGGTCGTTCTTCACGGCTAGGGCTGACAGGTCGCTAAGCTTCAGCCCTTTGTCTTTCGCCAATAGCTTCATGTCTTCTCGAAATGCTGTCGTCATCGTAGTCCCTCCTCGGGGTGTGTGCTTGAGCGTTTGCGAGAGCGGGTGTTGCTCTCTTCGGGGAATGCTCAACTCGCTGACCGCTCTTGACGGGCAACAAGCTGGTCGTTCCTTGTTGGACTTCTCTTTCTATTGCAGGAGTCGGGCCTTCTCTTTTTCCTCGCCTCACTCCGTTTAGCCTGTCTGTCTGCTGTTTGCTTTTCTTTCGGTGTCTCCCCCTTTCTATATCAATTATAACACATCCGGAGCTCTCTTGCTATGACACGGGTCATGACACCCGCTATTCCCAAAGCTCCGGGGTGTGTTCCCCCATCTCGGCTTCCAGCTCCGCCATCGTCTTAAATTCTGCTAACCAATCGGTGAACGACTGCGAACCATCACTTCTCTTTTCATGCCAGTACCATCGTGCTCTGGTCCACTCCCATTTGGTCAATTCTTTATTCTCCATCTTCTCCCTCCTCGGAGCTGACAACCACAAAGGGTGAGTCGTCTGGTAGTTGGCGTCGGCGTAGAATATCCCCGAATTCGCAGAAATGAAAAACCGAGGACACCAACCGAAAGTCGCCTTGTCGCCCTGACGCTTTTTCATCTTGAGCGGCTTCATGGTCGGTGAAAACCTTAATGTTCCCTTGTTCGTCTCTCACAAAGCCGGTTTTGTACCCGGACTTTCGGGACGAATCTCTGTCATTGTATACCACCCAGCAGAGTTTCCACCCGTTCAGTTTAGGCATCTTGCTGTGTTCCTTGCAATCCGTGCTCAGACAGGACCCGACCCAACCGCTCTTGCAGACCCTCGCAGCGGGACACCACCGTGTCTTGCACCCTGCCAGTCTTCAATGCGGCAAAGCGGAGCAAGCGGTCGATGCCATCTTGGACCTCGACACTGCGAGACTCAACGTAGCATGCCCACGCGTGGTTTCTTCGGTCCACTCTTTCCAGGTGCACCAGCAGGATTTCGGGGTCTTGCAGTGGGTTTACATCCATGATTCGTGACGTGTTCATTTCAGCTCTCCTCTTTCTGTGTGTTTGGGGGAATCTCCCCCTCTTCTATATCAATTATAACACATCCGGAACAATCGTGCTTGACACGGGCCTGACACCCGCCTGACACCCGTCTGATTACCTGACAGCTGTCATCGGGGCCCCTCTTGGCTTCCATTCGTTCCAATCGCCTCGTCGATTATGTTGCCCAGCTCGCGATAGCTGTCGTATGCTCTGGCGGCCGCTCGACCTTTGGCTTCGGGAAGTTGCTTTTCTTCCAGGTCTGCCAGCTCTTCGAGTGCTGCGATCAAGTCCCAGGTCTGTGCCTCTGCTCGGTTGGTGATCCGCTTTGCTCTGATTTCCCTTGCTGTTGCTTTCATCGGCTTCGCTCTCCTCAGGGTGGTGTTCAGATTTCAGTCTAGAAATTGGCCGGCCTGTTCGAGGAGCCTGCCCAATTCCGAATGGTGGCGGCTAGCTTCCGTTATCAATCGTTTGGCTTCGGCCATGTCGCCTATGTCAGCGAGTATTCCGGCGTCGAACAGGGCGGCGGTCAGGTGTCGATTTTCAACCGCGGCCATTTCTACGACCATCTCAACCTGTGCCTTGCGGCCCTTGTAGCTCTCCTCTGCTATTGCGCGCATATTTGCACTTCCAGCTTGCTGTTGCTTCCCGTCACCCGCAATTGTTCCTTCGCAAAGACGTCGACGACATGCTTGACGGTGGTGTAAAGCTCACTCCAGATCTCTTCCGTGCAGGCTTCGGCGCAAGCGCAAACCAACCCATCCGTTGCCGCTTCTGCTATGGCCAGCGGGGAGTATCTCACGGCTTCTCTAACCATCTCGGTCACCATTTCGGACAGCTCAGCCGCGATTGCCTCGCTTACTGGATTCCCCGCATCGGGGCAGTTCACTTCGGCTTCGCGGACCATCAGCTCGGTGACAGCTTCGAAAGTCCTGACGTTTCTCTCGTCCTTCGGTATCCCATCCATTGGCTTCGCTCTCCTCTTTCTGTGTGTTTGGGGGGATCTCCCCCTCTTCTATATCAATTATAACACACGGGGATACCCCGTGTAAGTTGTCGTCTGACCCAAATCTTTTGGTAGTCCCGCCGATCGTCTTCGGTCTTGACCGAGTGTCTTTGGTCATAACCAAATGCTTTTCAGGTTAAGCTATCCCCGGATAACCGAGGGCGGACGTACGGCCACCAGACCTGGTGTTGGTCGAGGATCTCCTCACGACGTTCCTGCAAGCGGGTGTTCTCCCATTTTCGTTTGGCCGAGCACCTGCTCGCGGTACTCACGCAAGATGGCGGATGCTCGTGCTTTGAACAGCGGAGATGTTTCCCAGTTGTCATCCGGCCAACGCGGGTGGGCTTCGTCTCGTATCTGACGCCAATCATTACGGTTGAGGTCGTTGAAGGAACCAACCCCCCGGCACAGAAGATGAGAGACCAGGAAAAGCCGCTCATCGCGGGATTCGACCCCACACGCTTTTGCTAACAGAATGAGAGCAAGCTTCTGTCCTTTGGTAATTTCTTGCATCGTTATCTCCCCGCGAGGTCGCAGTCCTCTGGCCAGACCGACATTTCTGGGTCGTCATCCAGAATAAGACACTGGAATTCATTACCATAGATCCAGTTTTCCCAGTCGCTATCGAACCAACCCAGGACTTCTTCGATTTTTTCTTTCATTTCTTGCGTCTCGTTAGAAGACATCATCATTCTCTATCTGAGGAGTGTATCGCCGGTCTATGACCAACTCCGTTGGGTTGCTCCCACTCCTCGCCATTTCTAGCCAAACAAACATGCCGTTGTACTTGACCGGCTTACCGAACCAAAGCCGGAATCGGTGTCCTATCTCCGCAACAGAAGCATCTCTATCCAAGCCGTCTAGATACCATCTCAGCAGAGGGCCGCCGCGCTTACCGCGGCGTCGTCGGAAGATGCCCCAAGGCAGAGACCGGATCGGGTATCGAGTCAGTCGGGAACCACGGAACTGCAGATATGCTTCTTCCAATACGTCTTCCTTGGTAACCGTGATGACCCAACCCTTGACTCGCCCGATCTCTGTGTACTCGGCTTTCATGGTTGTGTTCCTTTTTGTGCAGCCTGGGACCAACCTATTAAGCAACCCCCGGTCACGAAAAGGCCGAAAATTAGCCTTATTAGCACGACGCGGCCGGCCAAAGGGCACAGGTGGTTGACCGGCGCAAAAGCAAAGCCGAAAGCCGACCCAACTAGCATCCAACCAAACCTTTCTAAGTCTTTCATCGCTTCTGTCATCTCGTTGCTCCTGCCATCACCGCCCATGACCAAACGAGGATGAGAGCACCGACTACGAAAACGACGAACGTCAGGAAATCCCAGAGCTCAGCGGCATCGTTATCGTCATCGGTAGAACCACCCATTGCCCCCTGCATCGGTCTTTTGATTGGCGCGGCGCGCATCCCCAGGGCTACACCCAATACCGCAAAACCGATAGTCGATGCTAGTGAAAACATCATCCCCCTACTTGATTCTAACCGACACCGACGGGGCCGACTTTGTGAAGGGAATGCCGTCAACAATCTCGCACTTGTGGCATAGCTCCCTCCAGTCGACGACGACTTTGACAGTTGTGTATCGAGCGATGGTTTCTGCGTTGACGTCATCGCAGCCCATGGCAGCGGCCTCGTAGTCGAAAGATCTACGCCCCCCGTTGTACTTGGCGGTCACACAGCCGACCACCTGTGTTTTCTTCATGGCCAGCACAGTGTCTTCGATCTCAGTCATGACGAAGTCGGCCTGTCTTTGTAGCACTTCCCATCTCAACATGCGCATAGCCAACTCTGACGAATTCATCTTCCTTTCCCTCCTCTTATGTCTGGTTCACTTCGCGGCGTGTAGATCAACATCGTCCAGCGTTCTGTTTCTTCTTCGTGCTCCGGCGGGGTGACAACCCCGGTTTTTCTTCTGTCTAGGCTACCTTGGTTGCTGGCAGTGGCCTTGATCACTAATCTTATGTCTGTCAACTTTCTGGCCATATTTGATTAGTCGCTATTGTTCAGAATCCAGACTACAACACAGAACACGACAACGAAAGCATACATAGCGAAGATGGCGATCAGCTCTTTGATAGTTTCAGTCATGTGCATCACAAGACAAGCCAACAAACAAGCCCCGCAACTACACAAATGACACACCATACCACGTTCGCCCCGGCATTGCTCTCTGGGCCGGCATGGGATTCTAAGACACTCAAGGCCTCGGCGATGACGGCGCAAAAGAAAAACGCGGCAACGCCCCACAAACAAGCAGCTATCGCTTTGCCCATATTAGGTCCCCCCAGATGGTGTCATCGTCCCTGTAGGTGGTGTGGGCGTCCCCAGACGGCATCGACTTCTCGCTGGTGTACTGGCATTCCTCCAGCTCCTTTAGCAAAGCACAAAGGGCATGTTCAACGACATCCATAGCAAACAACGCGGCGAAGACGCGAGGGCGGCGGTCGTTGCCGCTGATGGTGTACGCTTCTGCGAGTAGCGTTTGTTTCGCCCCTCTGTTTGCTTGGCGGACTTTGATAACGCTCTTCACGAAAAGCTCGCGCGGTGTCAGCTCCCGGAACAACCCTAATTCGATGCCCTTCTGGACAAACGCGACATGCTCTTCTAGCTCTTGTTCCATCCTCTTCTCTTCTGTGTTTTTCATCATCTTCCTCCTATCTTGTATGTTTCTTAGAAATGTCTCTCACGGAGTATCTAGTCCTAGTCTCCTCGCCCCGGCCATTGCGGTTCGTCACAGGGCGGGTCTTCCACCGCAAAATTGCTCGGAATCTGTGCTATGAAGCGTATCAACCCCGCGAGCTCTTTTCCGTGTTTTGCCAAAGCTTGTCGAACGGAAAGGAAACGGGGTGCGTACAGCCAGTCTGGGACCAACATTCCCCAGTCGGCTATTTCTTTCTCGGCATAAGCCAGCTTCGTCTCGGCTTCGGCAATCCTCATAAGTGCGTGTAGGCGGTGGGCTTCTGCTGTCTTGGCTTTCATCGCATCCCCTTTTGCTACGACACGATCGAATACTACATACTCTGGTTTACCATTCATTATAATCAAACTCCTCTTTTCCTATGTCTTCAAGGATCTTTGCGATTTCTTGAGTGCTCTTCTCTTTGACTTGCCCGCCACGGGCTTTCATATTGACATAGCGTTCTACGATGGTTTCTTCTGACATGCCTTGCTCTAACCGGCGCTTGACGGCTTGATAGATGCCTTGGTCCTTCTTCACTTCGTCAAGAGGAACGGCGGTTATCACAGTGAAAATAGAGCGGGGCGAGTAAACGTCAAAGCGTTTTCGTCCGGCTGTCTGTTCAGCGACAAGCCACTGCATGCGTTCGATTACCCGATCCGCGCTCCCAAGCTCTTCGAGACACTCCTTTGCGACCTTGACCCAGTACAGCCGTTTTCCCCTGGAACGGGGCGGCGCGAGGTTGAAGAGCTGGCCAAATTCCTCCAGTATTCTGATAACGTCTACGCCGTAGCTCCTCCAGGTGGAATATCGATACTTCTCGCTTTTGTTGTGGAATTTTCCGAGAGCGGCAAGGATTTCAGCATCTCTTGAGCCTCTTCTGTTGATTTCTGTCTTTCCTTCGTCTCTTCCTTGTGCCATAAGATGTTCACCCTCCTCAGGTTTGGTATTCCCCAACAAACCGTCTCTCCGGGTATTCGTTCCAGTCTCTCAAGTAAGCCCAACGCAGATAGCCGGCCAAACGATTGTCGTACTCCACTCGGGTTTCGTCCCAGAAAATCAGCAAGCCAAACCGTGCCTCGATGATAAATCTCGTATGCGCCCCCTTCCTTGTACTGTCCTTTGGTCTGGACAAGAACGCCCAAGAGCGTGATGCGGTCCCAGGTCGAGAGCAACTTCAGCTTCACGACTATTTGCGGTATCTTTGCCCACCCTCTTTTCTCCCCACTTTTGACAACGATGGTGTGGTATCCCCAATTACCAGTCGGCGCGGGTTGCAACCATCGTTTCACCAAACCAGCTTCCTCTAGTTGCTTGTGGGCGCGGCTAACAGTTCCCGTAGCTTTTCCCAGCTCTCGTGCTATCGTGACGTGGGACTTACAACAAACATTGCCCCCGGCCCAACCACAAAAGAAGACGTACAGCAAAGCGGCGTGCTGGCTAATACTTCCTTCTCGCAGGTGCGCCCACATAGAATCCGGCACCCGGGCATAACGGTCGAATTTGAAGTCTCTAGCATCTCCCATTCGTTCCTCCTATCCATCACATTTCTCGAAGATGCCCTGAACGGAGTACCGAGAAGACAACAAACGCGCACCCGACATTAGTCTTACGCGCACCCGACATTAGTCTTACGCGCACCCGGTAGTCATAGATACTAGAGAAAACAAGAGAAAACAAGAGACCCGCCGTGAGTACAGGCGAATGTCATCAAAAGCCCAAAACCGAAAAGCAAACGCGGCATACAAACGCGATAACGCGCATCAACCGGTGTTCGCTGGCAGCTAGGTTCTCTAGAGTTGCTCCGGTCCCGCCTCCGAGCTCGCTGGTAAGTACTCCGCCAGATGCACAGCAGAGAAATGTAGAAAATAGACAGGGGAGGCGTGACCAAGAAGGGAAATGCCCAACAACATAGGCCGGTAGCCTAATCGGCAGGGCAACGGTCTCCAAAACCGTAGATGCAGGTTCGACCCCTGTCCGGCCTGTCAAACCACCGTTGGAAGCGCTTCCACTAACACGCAATGCGAGAGTATACTAATGGGACTCCAAAGAGGACCGAAATCGGGAATAGAGAAAGCGGCGACACGCCGACCTAAGTCTCTAGCTTTGCGCATCAAGGGCAAAAGCTATCGCGCTATCGCGGCCGAGCTGGGGATTGGTATCCGCACGGCATATACCGATGTTCAGAGGTCGTTGCAGCAGCACGCCAAAATGGAAGCGAAGCTGGCAGCCGACTACTTGCGTCTGGAGCTCCACCGGCTTGACGTAGCGCAGGAGGCCATTTGGGATAAGGTAACAGAGGGCGGGCTGGGCGCGGTGCAGACGTTTGTGAGCCTATCCAGTCAGCGATCAAAGCTACTTGCTCTCTATGCTCCAACTGAGGTTCTCGTTGCTGGGCCAGACGGCGGACCGGTCGTCATGGAAGTCGACGATAGCGGCCAAGCGTTGGCCGAGGTGCTGGCCATCCTGGAGCGAGCGGGGGTCATCGGAGCACCAAAGACGGGGGGAAATAATGAGCAGGACGACCAGGCATTGGACGTCGTTGCAGGATCGTTGGAGGAGACCGTGGCCACCAACGGAACGCAAGAAGTGGAAGACGACCCGGACGAGCCAAGAGGCCCAGAGACACTCGGAGAGTCTACGGGCGGCTGGATTTGAACCAGATAGGAGCGTGGGCGCAGGTACTAAAGCAGAACCCTGGCATCGCCCAAGAGCTCCGTGCGGCGATTTCTCCACGAATGACGCGATGGTCGTCGATACAGACACCGACCATCAAGCAAGCGGCGTTTCTGGCGCTCCCCCACAGGGAGGCATTTTACGGCGGGGCGGCCGGCGGGGGAAAGAGCTCAGCTCTCCTGATGGCGGCTTTGCAATATGTGGACATCCCAGGATATGCGGCACTTCTCCTTCGGCGGACGTACACCGACCTGACACTGCCTGACTCGTTAATGTCTCGTGCTAGGAGCTGGCTACAGCGGACGGGGGCCAAGTGGACAGAACGAGAGAAGACGTGGACATTCCCTTCGGGGGCAACACTATCGTTTGGTTACCTGCAGAGGGCCGGGGATCGCTACCGTTATCAGTCGGCGGCATTTCAGTTCATCGGCTTCGACGAGCTGACTCAGTTTCCTGAGATCTCCTACACCTACCTATTCAGCCGTCTCCGGCGCTTGAAGGGCTTCAACGTACCAGTACGCATGAGGTCGGCTAGCAACCCGGGCAACATCGGGCACGAGTGGGTTAGGCAGCGCTTCCTCATCGAGGGACGAGACAAGGGGCGTATCTTCATTCCTGCAAAGCTAGAAGACAACCCGCATCTGGACCAAGCCGAGTACATCGCGTCGCTTATGGAGCTGGACCCCGTGACCAGGGCGCAGCTACTCGCAGGCGACTGGACAGCCAGGCAGACCGGTGGCTTCTTCCCCCGTGAGTGCTTTGGCCTCATAGCGAAAACGCCCAAGCGGTGGGAGGCGATCGTACGGTTCTGGGACCTAGCGGCTACCGAACCAAAGCCAGGCAAAGACCCAGACAGGACATGCGGCTATTTGGTGAGCGTGAACAAAAAGGGCATCTACACAATACACCATGTTGTCAGGATGCGGGGCACTCCTGCAGCGGTCGAGGATGTGGTGGGCCAGACTGCTAGGCTTGATGGCCGGGAAGTCCCCATACGGATGGAACAAGAGCCGGGTGCGTCAGGGAAGTCGCTAATCAGCTCCTATCGGCGGCGGGTGTTACAGGGTTACAACTTCCGGGGCATTCCCAGTGTTGGCAATAAGGTCGTCCGGGCTGGCCCGGTGTCGTCGGAGCAAGCCGCGGGGAACATACGCGTGCTGTTAGCTCCCTGGACAACAGAGATACTAGATGCGCTGGAGGCTTTCCCGCATGGCGCACACGACGACGATGCCGACGCTCTGTCTGGAGCATACAATTGGCTAGCAACGAAGGGTTTGCCTGCCCTAGTAATCGAGGACTTTTATCTCTAATGATGCAAAGCCAGATGGTTGCCGTCTCAGGCAAATGGGCAAGACACCTGTTCGACTGCTCCGTTGAACACATTTTGGAACACTGCCACGGGGGATGCTGCGAAGGGGCAAACGGGATAATGGTTTGTCTTTTGCCCGCGGAGGTTGTAAAGCAAGAAGCGGCGGGGTTTGCGACGAACGGTGAGCTCCTGCTTCGCGATACTGTGACGGGGAAATGCCCACACAAGCTAGCTAGCGGCCTTTGCGCGGTACACGACACAGACCTCAAGCCGTTTGGGTGCATTGCTTCACCGTTCACGCTGAATAGGAACGATACGTTGATCGTCCGGTATCGGTATTCACGGATGGAATGCCATGGCGAAGGGAAACCTGCTTACGTAGTATTCAGGTCGTCTCTTGATTTATTGTTTGGCGTCGACGAAGCGGAGAGGGTTTGTGCTGAGTTGGCTAAAGGTGTGGACAGGGTAAGGGCAGAAATGCCTAGGCAGTCGTACGAGAACCTCAAGTATCTGGACGCCATGAAGACTCCGGGAGGGGGAAAATGAAAGACGGAATGGAACGAGCAAACGGGCTGGCAGAGGAGACTATGGATTTTTTGGGTGACGCAGTGGAATCGCTTCTTGATTTCTTCATTACGGTGGTGGCGGGGCTGATCGTCCTGTTCGTCCATATAATAATGAGCGTCATAGGCTTCATCCTCAGCTTGATATTCAGCTTTGTGGGGCTAGTCTTTGACGTCTTTGACGTGTTCGACGGTGCGCGGTAGTGGTGGCTGATAGCAATTTCACGATCCGGCTGGACGATGGGCGGGAGGCTGAATGCGAAGAGGCTGATATCCGGGAATACTTGAATTGCGCGATAAGCGCTGGGTTGGTAAGCGGCGTTGGCCCCGACGATCTCTATTTCCGGTTTGAGCGGCCCGAGGACGGCGAAGAGGCGCTCACCATTTTCATGCGCCCCGACGAGATGATCGCTTTTATCTCTGTGTGTAGCGGGGCGCTTTGGTTGCAGCAGGTACGCATCTTGGAGCTGGCGGGGGGAGGAAAGCTATGAAGACTGTTACCACACAGGGGCAGATGCAAGAGGTAGCTAGACTGCTAGGCATCATTCTGCGCTTGACTTTGCGGACAACATATCTCGGCTTGAAAGAGCTTGCTCAGTGGGCCTACAAGAAGATCGCCAAACGGTAGGGGGTGTTCGCTTGGGCGACGAAGCGTATCTCAAAGAGGCTTTTCTACGACTGGAGGACTTCATGGACGAAAGGATACTGGCGATTCTCAAGAATGCTATGCTTTTGATCTGCGACGGCCAGGAAGACGAAGCCAATATGATGGTCGCTTGCCCTCCACGGCACGCTGTTGTAACGGCGGGGGACGGCTTGAACGTACGACAAGAGCCAAATGCAAAAGGGCTGTGGGTGGGTTTGCTGGCGCATGGCGATGCCGTCTCTGTTTGGGGTGCCATCGTAACAGATCGTGAATGGACGTTTGTCATCAACCGGGATGCGGTTGGTTGGGTAGCTTCTGAGTATCTGGCGGTAGGCAACTGATGGCGGATAAAGTCAGAAGTGGGGGCGCGCGAGGCAAAGCCGGGGCCAGGTGGATCAAGTGGTTTCGGGACCGACAAGCCCAATGCTGGACCGGTGGGTATAACACGAGAGAGCTAGCTAGGATCTGCACAGGGTGCGGGGAACCGATCCGAGTAAAGGACATACTATCCGTGAAGGTCGTGTCGTGGGTGGGCGGTCTTCGACCAAGGCGCAGAACGCATTGGGAATACTGGCACAAAGGGTGCTGGAATAAGAGCGGGAGATAACAACTAAGATGACGTTATGGGATAAGATACTTAAGGCAACGAAAGCGGCGTGGGAGGCTTGGGTCGGTGGGCCCCAGCTATGGTCAGATGATGATCTCACGGCCCAAGAGAAGGAACGCCGGTCTTTCTACGATAAAGCCTGGAGCTACTACCGGGGCCACCACCTGAAACCACTCAAAGTGCTCACAGGGCAGCCCAACGATAACGTCATCCTCAACTATTCCCGGCGGGTGGTAGACAAGGGCGTTGCTTTTCTCTTCGGTAAGCCCCTCGTCTGGGAGCTCCCTCTTTTGGCACCCGAGCAACCCACGCTCGCGGGGGAAGACGAAGAAGAGGGTGAGAGCAAAGTCGAGACCGCACTTAGGGATATCTGGGAATCTGAGGAGGCTATGATGCTCTTCCTCACTGACCTAGCGACCACCGGCGGTGTTTGCGGCACTTTCTACATCCAGATCGCCATCAAAAGCGATGAGTCCCTCCGTCTTCTCGCCCTCGACCCTTATCTTGTTCTCCCCAAGTTCAACCCCGATGATGTCAATGACGTTTGGGCGTACCACCTGCGCTGGCGGGCAGGAGACACAGCAAGACGCCAAATCTGGGTACGAGATACTTTGCTGAATGACGAGAGCGACGAAGAAGAGCCGGACGACGAGGGCTACTGGAGCTACTGGACTGAAGAAAAGGACAGCAGGGGCCGATGGAAGATAGTCGTTGAACCTGAAGCTTGGGAGTACCCATTTCCCCCGTTTATTCCGGGCAAGAACCTCCCAAACCCTCATTCGTTCTACGGTCGTAGCGACCTAGAAGACGCCGACATCAATGATACAATCAACTTTGTAGCAGGGAATACTAACCGGCTGATCCGAAAGTGTGCACACCCGCTCATTTGGGGCTACGGTTTCCAGCGTGGGGAGATGCGCATTTCCCCCGGGTCCGCGGTTATCTCAGCAAACCAAGACGCCCACCTAGAGGCTATGCAGCAGATCGGGGAGGTAAAGGTGGCGTCAACGTTCTTGGACCGGCTAATTGCAGCCTATGCTCAGATTACGTGCACTCCGGACCTAGACCCAAGCAATATGCGGCTTGGAGCGGCATCCGGCTTTGCCCTACGGGTGCTCTACGGAGACCTGCTGGAGAAGACTGGACTCAAGCGGTCCTCGTATGGTGCAGCGCTGATCGAGACCCTTCGCCGGTGTGCTCATATCATGGACCACGGGGGGGAGCAACGGGTCAAGCTGGTATGGGAAGATCCTCTCCCCGTTGACGAACAGCAAGAAATCGCTGGCCTAGAGTTTGACGCTGGCCAAAGCCTTGCGAGCAAAGAGACACTGGCAACGAAGCGGGGCTACAACTGGGAGGAAGAGCAAAGACGGCTGGATAAAGAGGCGAAAGGGGACGATAACATTGGTCTCGCTCTTCTGGATGCCTTCGAAACGGGGCACAGTGGTGTAGATGACCAAGAGGCTGAGGACTAAGCTAAATGGGGGGGACTGTAGATCAACAAGCAGCCAAATTCAAGGCCGATCTCGGGCGCTCGGTTCGGGGCGTTGAACAGCAAATGCTCGCGGAGTGGGCCGCTTCGTGGAAGACCATAGGAGAACGCATTGATGAAGCTACTGCCAGGATAGCCAGGGACCAGGCCGAGCTAGGGCGGCTTAAGCGTTCTTTGTTTGGTCTGCGCGGGGATAAGAAAACCGCAGCAGAAGCACTAATAGCTCGTCTGGAAACCACTCTGCCAGGTCTTCGAGCGGCTGTGGTGCGTGATCAGGAATGGCAGGACGAAATAGCTGTAAAGATGTCCACTTTGGCCGACCGAATGGCGGATTGGGTTACTGATGCCCAAGAGCAGCTCATTGAGGACGCCCAAGCCCAAGGGCATGCGCTCGGGTACGCTGGCTGGCTAGATAGGGCCAACGATCTGCGGAGAGAAATAGCAAGAAAGACGCACGATGTCATGGACGTGGCTTGGGGGATGCAGAAAGTTGGCGTGCCGGGCAAAGGCGATTGGGCGATCGCCAAAAAGCAGGGACTCTACATGACAAGGGTAAAAGGCCAACGGCTATACGCCCAAAAGAGAGAGGATGCTGAGCCTCTAATCAATTACCTCAAGGCGGGTGGTGAGTACGGCACCCCGGAATTCTCCAGGCTTCTGGGCTACACGGAACAAGAAATACTGGAGTATAGGGCTTTTCTTCATGCTCAGAAGATGTCGTCTATGGGCACATTGGTGGGTTGGGGCCGGCCAAGTGTGGGGGCAATAGAACACCTGGTGGGGCGTTCGATGGATGGGGGCATGCTTGCCGAGAGGTTTAGGACTCTAGGGGAAGGGACGTGGGACGGCATGCGAACGAAGCTAGTAGAGGGCATGGCACTGGGTCAAAACCCCGCGGTTGTCGCAAGAGCTATGAAGAAGGCTTTTGGTTATGGGCTAAGCGACAACATGCGGTTAGCCAGAACGGAGATGATTAACTCCTATCGTCAGGCATCGCTGATGACCTATCGAGAGAACAGCGATATTATCCAGGGCTACCGGTGGAATGCGGAATTAGGACCTCGAACCTGTCAGGCTTGTATAGCCCTACACGGCACGGAATTCACCCTACACCAAACAGAAAGCACAACGAGGAAAGGCGGGACGGGACCCGCTGGCAAAGATACCGCTGGGACTGCGCATTGGGTGAAGCCCGGGTTGCCAGAGCCCGAGCAGCCAAAGCGGGTTGGGGGCATTGCGCCAGTGGGAAAGGATACAACAACGGAGCGGGCCAAAGATTTCCTTACTGGGGCGCTGGGGCCTAACCGGGGGAATCAGACTTGGAAGAATGCCAGTTGGGCTGCGAAGGGCGAAGTCAAAAAGACCATCTGTGATACGTTAGCTCAGCGCACTGGCATCGAAGCCGAGAATGTCAACCATTTCATCAAGCAATGGGCATACTCCTCAAACGATAACGACATGCGATCTCTGGCGGTGCAGCAGTCAGCGTCTGATGAGTTTGGCGTACCGATGTCAGAGTACACGCTGGGCAAGATCGAAATGGTACAAAATAGGATCAAGAATATGGTTGACGACCAAATGAGGTATGAAGGCAAAGACGCTGACAGAGCAGAAGTGCTCCGGGATATCCTGGAAACCACGCCGGGGTTTCAGTCGCTACTCCCCGACGCCCAGCAACGAGTCCTCCTCAATGCTATGTACAACAACACACAGAACATGTTGGCGAGTGCGGGGTTTGCGCCAGGCGATACAATCAGATTGAGACGGGGGGTCGGCTTCGACCACGAAACAGCCGGTGGTTGGAAACGGGGGGATGTAGTTGATCTTGCGGGCAACGCGCTGGAGAGTTGGTCGGTGGCTAAGAGCGCGGCTAAATCTTTCGCTCAAACAATGATCGCCGACTATGGCGTGGTGCTTGAGATGGATGTGCCCATCGAGATGATCATGGGGACGGCCCGTACTGGGTTTGGTTGTCTGTCAGAGGGCGAATTCGTTCTTATGGGAAGCCTAGAATCGAGAGCGAGGGTAGAATGGATGAACCAACGATCACGGTAAACATTGGTGATACCGACGATAACGCAGACTGGATAAAGTCGCTACCCGGCCACAAGGATGAAATGCGCATCCACGAGTGGTTAGCAAAGAAGCTCGCAAAGGAGCGTATCGAGGGAGAAGGGGACAATTAACATGCCTGAAGATCCGTGCAAGCATCTGAGGAAAAGAAGCTAAATGGTAGATCCTCTGGATGTGGGCGATATCGAGGTACAAGACCACCCGAATGGGCGTTGCTCGTTTGTACCAGTACTCCGCTCTTGGAAGGATTTGGGTTTTGAGGGCGTGGTAGACGAAGACCACTGGGAGACCGGCCTGGAGTGGCTGGGGCGTCAGGACTACGAAACTATAACGTCGATTATGCACCCTGCAGTCTACGAGGCTTGGCGGAGCGGAGCACTGCCTGACAGCCGCTTGATCACCCGGCACTATTCCGAGGGGTTCGGTTGGAGCATGCGACCGGCGACGCTCAAGAGCTTTGGAGATGAAAAGTTCGCCACATCAGCAAGAGATAGGGATATCAAGGGGTGGGGCAAGCTAGCTGAGAGTGCTCAGCAGAGGAGATCCACGGATCCCCGGTGGTTTCGTACTCGGGAACATATGGACCAGACCAAAGCGATCATGCAACGAGAGCTCCGCTATGCTACCGGCCATCCTTGGAAGTCAAAATGGAACGGAGAGCTAAAGCTTTCATTAGACGGCGACTATGGTGGTATGAAAGAGTGGGTGTGTAGCATCATCATAGCGCAGGACGTCGCGGATCTGGGGGCATCAGATAAGGGATGGGCACAGGGCAAGTACCATACAACCCTTATGCATGAGCTCATGCATTCGTTTTCCCCTGGTGTCAACCCACTGAACTACGGCCCGAATCTGGAATGGGAAGAGGGTGTGGTAGAGGGCATGACGCGCATGCTTCGCCCCGCCTTGTTTGAGCCAGGGACCGGCTTGCCTGGAAGGAACCGAATACCGGAAAGTATCTGGCGGCAGGTAGACGAGACGCACGGGTACAACACGTACATCAAGGGACTTGAAGTAGCCAGGAACATGCAGGGTGTGGATCGCCGGGATTTTTATACGACGCTGTTCGATACCCCCTTGAATGACCGCTTCAATAGAGCCTTCTCGTGGGATCCAGATGATGTCTCTGGCCTGAGGAGACTTTACGATAGCTTTGGGATGGGCAAGGGCATGGAGATGCTTCGTCAGTATGGGGCGGGAGACGTGATCGATAGAGCCTCGGTGTTCTTTGGGAGGGGAATGCTCGAGCAGGGAAGAGCGGGACTTGGCTTGGGACCGCTTCGAGCACATCAGGAGTCAAGGCGGGCTATCTACTAATACAAAGGATGGAAGAATAAAGAAGACCGAAGCAGAGCGGGGTGGTCTGTCAGAGAAAGAAGCGGCGAGGCCATCGTGGGCGGCTGGACTGGAAGGCAGATGGGATATACTGGAGCAGAGATGGGTATGGCAGTAGTGTTCTGGCGCACAACCGGCATTGATGTGGGGCAGAAGAGGCACGGGCGGCTAGTCCTGAGGAACGCGGCGGTTTCCGGGCCGAGAGCCCTCATCGAGTTGTTGTTTCCGGATGGAGTACCAAAGACCGAAGTGGCTATCCGGTTGATCATGGCAGACGCGTCCCGGCGTTTCAACGGGTCGTACTTGCGAGCAGAGGTTCAGGAGTAGCGGGGGGCATCATGGCAAAGAGACGAACCAGGGAGCGACTCGAGAATGATATTCTAGGCTTGACGAAAAAGGATCCAGTCGCCAGCCAGCCAAATCGCCGGACAATAGAGAATCGGGAGACAGTGGTTGGGGGGATCCGGCGACGCCACAAGCGCTGGATGAAAGCGCATCCGCGCGATGAAGGCATGCGGAGCTGGGGCGAGATGTTGGTCATGCTGGAGACATCGTTCACACACACAGCGTAGGGGCCTTAGTGTCGGGTACTCCGTTGGGCGTGCAGCGGAGAAATGTAAAAGGTAGAGATTGTTTACACGTGGCCGATGAAAACGCTTTCACGATAGGAGGGGGCATGGAACGAAAGAGACGAAGGGTCATCGTCTACTACTCGGGCGAACCAAGGGAAGAGCTTGACGCAGCTATGCAGGCATGCCCCGGTTTTCACGCTTCGGGTTACGACTTTCCGGACAACAGGCGAGAGTTGGTCTTCGACACATTGAACGATGAGGAGATGTTCGCTATCCTAAGCGGTATGCCAGACGACGCCGTTGTGGGCATAAGTATGGTTATGGAAGCGGGCGAATAATGAAGTGCGTCATCGTTCTTGGTACAACGCGCAGTTGCACATCGGCGGTGGCTGGTGTTCTACATACCCTCGGATGTCGTATGGTAGATCCCTATCACGCCATTGGGTCGCATCAAGCATTCAACGCCAAAGGGCATTTCGAAGATTTGCGGTGGTGGACACTGAACCGCGAAGTGAGAGAGCAGCTTGATCTTCACGTCGATCAGGTTGTGGCATACGAGAAGCTGATAGCGTCCTGCAGGCGAGAGCCGATTTGGGGCGTGAAAGACCCGGCTTTCATTTCCATGGGCGACATGGTGTTTCCTCTAATCACAGACGATGTTTATTATGTTGCTGTCCATCGCCGGTTTGACGCAACAGTATCAAGCGTCCAACGGCATCACAACGGTGGAAGAGGGGCGTCTTTGGCCCAGGCGACGGTTGAAGTAACCAAGCAGCGTTACTGGCTTTCCGAAATGTTGTACTGGGTTTCGCCAATACACCACTTGCAAGCGGAGATGCTGATGGTAGACCCAGAGCGTGAGATCTCGGAGCTGCTGCGTTTTCTCGATTGGTTGCCGGACGGGGGCATGCAGGAAGCGGTTGATTTTATCGATCCGGCAATGTACCACTTTCCGGGGCTAGCATGAATATCGTCCTTGCGTCGATTTTCCGCAACAGCGCTACCTACCTGGAGCGGTGGGGCCAACAGGCAGTAATCTTACAGTCGGAATTAGCCATGAGAGGCCATGAGCTGGCCGTGCTGGTCGCTGAGGGGGATAGCAAAGACAACACCCGGACATGCTTGCAAAGGTGGGTCTACTATCTCAGGGGCAGGGTGCTGAACCTAGACCATGGCGGCCCCGAATTTGGTAGCGTCAACAAAGCGCAGCGGTGGGCACAGATAACCGGTGTCTGGAATGATCTCTACAGGCATTTCGATGACATTGAAGCCGATGCTGTAATCCACGTAGAGTCGGACCTGATTTGGCGGCCGGAAACGATGCGGCGTCTATTAGGCCATCTCGAAGAAGTCCCTGCAGTCTCGCCCATGGTTTGGCACAAACTACCGGGGCGGTTTTATGATACTTACGGCTTTCGAAAGGATGGGGCCAATTTCACCTACTGGCCTCCGCACCACCCAGCGTTAGAAACGCAGCCCAGCGATTTGGTACAGATTGACACAGCGGGAAGCTGTTTGGTTATGCGCGCGTCAGTAGCGAGGGGGGTTTGGTTTGACCCCGACGCATGGCACCCAGGCCCTTCGATCTACTGCCAGGGGGCAAGCCTGTGGCTGGACAGGAAAGCAGCGGTTACCCATCCTTAGGGGGGGAGAGATGTCTGGTATAAGCAAGAGGGATATGGCTAACACCAAGCCGTTAATAGTCACAAAAGACCAGCTCGATACCCTTCTGTCCAGGTATACGCTTGGCTGGAAATGGGCGGACGACGCGATACTAGAGCTATGGCACAACGGGACACCTATACCCCAGCCGTGGGGAAGACTACCGCGGAAGATGATCCTGCCTTCTCAATTGCGGGTGTGGGTCCACGATGTCGGTACAAGAGGCGGCTTCGACATCAGAATAATGGGCTTGACAACTGCAAGCCTATCACCAAGGTAAGACAACAGGAGGAAAGACATGAAGGGGAATTTGGGTTTGTCAGGCAAGCTGGGATGTCAGCGTGTACGGGCATCGCGGCCTGGTCTGAGATGGAAGCTGGGGAACTGGCGTGCTATCTTGCCGGGGTTGCTGAGGTGGTACGTTTCCAAGATGACCGGTGCTTTCTCCGCACTCGGCACCTTGCACGCCGTGCTGATCAAGGGCAACGGTGAGAGAGTCAACTATGGGTTGGTCTCGACCAAGCTGGTCACCACAGCGTTCGTCGAATATGTGGTGGATCAGTTGACGGCAGAGGACAGCGCTTTCGGAGACTTCAAGTTCCACGACTCCGGCATTGGGGTTACCGGGGCGGCCATCGGTGATACAGACATCGAGACGACCGACGGTGAATCCCGGGTTACCGGCGACCAGGGTGAGGGTGCTTCTGGCGAGATCTACAAGTCGATAGGGACCATCACCTACAGCACGACCAAGGCCATCACCGAACACGGACTGTTCAACATCGTCACCGGTGGGATCATGATGGATCATCACGTCTTCTCGGCCATCAACGTCGTGGACACGGACAGCATCCAGTTCACGTTTGAGCTGACCTGCGCGGCTGGCGGATAAGGGCAGCATTAGCTAGGGGGATATTTAATGGGCTTAGTCGCAACATACGTTGACGCCAACACATTCACTGTCGCCACCGACCTAACTACTGATTTTGCGGTCAACCGCAAGGTCAAATGTGACTGCGGTGTGGACGGCGCAAAATACGGCGTTGTATCGGCGTCAGCGTATGGCGATCCCAACACTACCGTTGATTTGACTGCCGACTCTGACGACCTGACTAGCAATCTAACTGCTGTTGAGTGGTCGGTAGTCAAACCCGGAACAGCCGGGAATATTCCCCTGCACGACCATAGAGACGAGGACAAAGGGGGCCTCTCGTTTGGGTGGTCAACCAAACCCTGCAACTCCAAGGGCAACTCCTTCGCCACTGTTCAAGCCGCGATAACCGACCTGGCGGGCGATGGGTGGGTATTCGTGCCAACGGGGACGTGGAGCGAGGCGCTAACGATTGCCAATAACAACGTGATACTCTTCGGGGCAGGGTGGGGTTCAATCATTGACGGGGGGGTAACCGGGCACGCTATCAACGTAACCGGCGACAACTGCATAGTGCGAGACCTGCAGTGCAAGACCACACCAGCGGGAGGCAATAATTATGTTGGTGTCCGGGTAACAGAGAACCACGCATCAATAGAGCGAGTGTACGTAAGTCAAAGCGACTATTTAGGCATCTATCTAGTAGCTGGTGGTTTCGATCACGTTGTGCGAGACTGTGTTGTTGACAATATAGACGACTCCGGTGTGTACATCTACGGGCGAACGATCTGTAAAGGTAACGAGATCAATAACTGCGGTGCGTGGGGGGTCGTGGTGCGCGGTACAGGAGATAACAGCATTTTTAACGATAACTTCATAGATACGACTGGCGATGATGGTATTTACCTCCTCGCCGATGCTGACAACTGCGTCGTGGACGGCAATCGTGTCACCAACTGGACGAACGAGGGCATTGACGACGATTCGGGGACGAGCGTAATCGGCGACAACGACTTGACCTAACCAGGAGACAATATGGACGCAAAATGGACAGTTATCAGTTTCAAGCATCGTGCCGATGGTGTGCACTGTCGCTGGACGCGCTCAGTCATCAACGTCACCACGGGGTTGACTGAAGAGCAACTAGCGCAGGCGGCGGAGTGGGCTGAGAACAACGACGTGTGGTTCTCCAGCAAGCGCACCCTGTTCTTGTGTGCTGATGCAGCGGAGCAGGCCGCCGTGACGAACGTGCTGGACGCGCAGTGCTACGACTATGATGTGGAACTCAGCTTGCTCACGCCAGAGGACAAAAGCATAATCGATAAGGCGCAGGTTAGCAACCGCAATGACATCGCGGAATTGCTGGATGTGCCTCG
>Ga0208769_1000115_pt1 | contig 40469 bp, 55 predicted proteins | sample AntAceMetag02UKC_FD_184768 | JGI IMG/M metagenome (GOLD analysis project Ga0208769, IMG submission 184768) | Saline lake microbial communities from Ace Lake, Antarctica- Antarctic Ace Lake Metagenome 02UKC (SPAdes) (version 2) | ecosystem: Environmental > Aquatic > Non-marine Saline and Alkaline...
AACTTCATTCCTAACGGAAGGAAAAGACAATGGCAGCTACCGAACCGACAACGCCGACCACGCCCCCGGATCTTGGTAAACTGGGTGAGCAAATTCAAACGACAAGTGAGGAATTGACAACGCTGATCAAACAGCGTGATTCCGAGATTAAGAAAAACGGTGAAGCGACCGAAGCAACGGCGAAGAAGTTGGATGTCACCGGCGAACGCCTTGAGGCGATGGCGACCGATGCCAAGACCGCCGGCGAAGCGATGGAAGCGCAAAAGAAGCGCGTTGACGAAATGGAAAAGAAGTTCAACCGACCGGGCTTCAACAACATGGAAATTGAACAGGCCAAAAGTCCCGGTCAGGCGTTTGTTTCAAGCGATGCCTATAAAGGAATGCTTAAATCCGGTAAGTTCATTTCGGATCGTGTGCAGGTGAAATCCTTTTTTGCCAAGGATGCCGCGCCTCCGGGTGTGGTGACAACCGACGCCGGCAGCGCCGGTGCTTTGATTGTTCCGATGCGCGTTCCTGAAATCATCATCCCGCCGCAACGGGCAATGAGGATGCGGGATTTGATCACCGTTGCGAACACGACTTCACCGACGGTTGAGTACACGGAGGAAACCGGGTTCGCCCCGTTGTGGACTGAAACAACGGCAGACGCTGTTGCTGGTGATACGGCGATTGTCGTTGATACCATTTCGGGAATTTCTGCAACGCAGACGATTAAGATTGGGACCGAAGTTCACACGGTTGCATCCGTTGTTGCGGGGACAAACACGGTCAACATTGATCCGATTTACGGCCTTGCTGCTGATTGGCCGGCAGGAACGGAAGTTGTTGCGAACGACGTTAATCCGACCGCTGAAGGGCTGATCAAACCGCAGATGAACGTTAAATATGAACTGAAAACCGTTTCAACAAAGACAATCGCCGCATGGATTCCGATTTCAAAACAAGCTCTCGCCGACGCCGGACAGTTAGAGTCAGCAATCAACACGCGACTTCTTTACACGTTGGCGCTGTCCGAGGAACGGCAGATCCTTTATGGGACCGGCGCCGGGCAAGACCTTCAAGGTATTCTCACGAACGCCGGAATTCAGACTTATCTGTGGTCTGCCGGTACGGTTGGCGACACTGAGATTGATGCGATTCGCCGGGCGATGACGCTGGCTCGGTTGGCTGAATATCCAACTAGTGGTGTTGTTCTCCATCCGACCAATTGGGAGAACATCGAACTGCAAAAGGGAACGACCGGGCGGTATATTTGGGTTCAAGTCACCGAAGGCGGCGTGATGAGAATTTGGAAAATGCCGGTTGTGGATACCACGGCAATCGCCGTCGGAACGTTTTTGACAGGTGCGATGAAACTTGGGGCAACGTTGTATGACCAGCAGCTTGCCAGCATTGATGTTGCCGAGCAGCACGAAGATTTCTTCACACGTAACATGGTTGCCCTTCGTGCCGAGGAACGAGTTGCCCTGGCAAACTTCCGACCTGAAGCGTTTGTTGCAGGGACGTTTGATCACGCGCCGGTTGCTGGACCTTAAAGGAAGCTGATTTGCGAAACAAAGAAAAACGGGTAATGAAATGTCAAGCCCTCCGGTCTGTTCAAGGGCCGGGGGGCCTCTACCGCCGTGGCGAGATTCTGCATTTGACGCAAGACGAAGCGCGGAAACTCGCGGCGGAAAAGAAGGTCAGGATACTAATGCACACCGGACAGTCTTCAGGGGCGTCTGGTGTGAAGTTTACGATAGGCGGATAGATGGCTATTCCTTACACGGGACCAATCGTAACCAGGCTGATTTTTACAGCCGAAGAAATAAAGGACTGGCTTGGATTGGATGTTGATCCGTCTTTGGTTACAGGGACCATTGCAATGTTGGTTAAGGCTGCGAAACAAATGTCAGACGAATATTGCAATAATCCTTTTAAGAAAGCGGACGGAACGGACCTTGCTATTCCCGAAGCCGTAAAAACCGGCGTCCTGCAAGTGTTGACCGATTTGTATCAGTCATGGGTTGAAGCAAAAGGTGGTGGAACATCAACGGGCATAGTTGTTGCACGAAAGACCGGCGATATGTCCGTGACTTACGCCAAGCCGGGCGAAACGATTTCCTACATAAGTGATTTGTCACAACTGGCAAAGAATCTTTTGAACGTTTACCGCTTAACGCCGTTTTAGGAAAACGAATGCGACCGAACACGACAACCGACGATCACAAGGGGCAGGACAAGCTCCTAGATGCGCTTAAATTTTTGAATCTTCGTGCAGTCGAAGTCGGCATTTTCGGCGGAGTTAATCGGCGAAAAAGTAAAAAGTATCCCAACCGAAAACGACCGAAACATGGAACGCCGATTGCGTTGTACGGTGCTGTCCACGAATATGGCTCACAAAACGGGCAAATTCCTGAAAAGTCTTTTCTCCGGTCAACTGTGGATCAAAACCAGAAACGTTATGATCAGCAGTTTGAGCGCGGAATGGGTGATACGATTACAGGCAGACAATCGGTTGATGAAGTGTTGACAACGTTAGCTGAAATCACAATCAAGGGTGACGTTCAAAAGAAAATAACTGAAATTCATCTTATTGACACCGGCGCTCTACGAATGGCAATCAAAGGAAAGGTTATTCGAGGGTTTCTTGCATGAGTGAAGCAACTGAAAACATCAAAGCCTTCGGTCAACCAATCGTCGTGACACGGACAGCGCCGGGTGCTTATGGTGATGATGGTGAATGGCATCCGTCCGTTGATCCGCCGGTTGTGACGACAACGAAGGCAAGTATTCAACCATCAAGCCCGAAAGAACGTGAGCTTTTGCCGGCGGCAGTCCAAACGGAAGAAATAATGAAAGTGTTTGCAACGTTTGCTTTAAGAACAGACGACGAAGAAAGCAGCACCGTTGCCGATACTTTTGCTTTCAAAGGACGGCAATACAAGATCATTGCTGCGAACAGATACGAGATGGGAACGCCCCTTGACCACACAAAAGCGTTCGCCGCTTTGATAAAGGAAAGTGCATGACGACTTGGGCCGATACTAAGCGTGGAATCCACGATTTCATTGTAGCTTCAACCGGGCTTGCGGCGAACCGTGTTCTGTGGTCCATGCAGGGCAAACCGCGCCCTGGTCTAGATGACTATATCGAATTGAATGTTGGCAATATGTTGAGCGTTGGCGGTGGTGACGATGAAATCAGATTGCCGGACGCTGATAGTCCTTCGGATCTTGCAATTCAGGCCGGCCAGCGAACGTTCATGCTTTATATCCGTATTTTTTCCGGTGATTATTTTGAAGATGGAATGAAAATCCAAAGCGCTTTTCGGAATGACCTTAAAAAGACACCACACTTGAAACGACAACAGCTTGTGAACTTCGTTATTGCAGAACCTATTACCGCTCCACTTTACACCTTTAATCTCGAAGGTGTGCCGTTGGTCGTTGATCCTTCGGACGGTGCAGGTGGTTTGCTGACATTAGCTGAATTACTTGCATCGGTTGTGACCATAATTGATGCGTCGGGATATGTTGATCGTATCCGTGGAATCGTAAATGAAACCGACGATGCAATTCTAATAACCGCCGATCCGGGTGACGAATTCTCTTTTAAGACTGACGATGTTCGTATAACAATGGTCGAAACTCAGGCAGCAACGGACGTTGCTTACCGTGGCGATCATGGAATTGTTGTTGTCCCGAATGAAGTCCGAGAAGATTACCACGGGACGGGAGCTTTGGACGTAGTTCTTGCAACGCATGTTCGTATCGTGCAAGAAATGATTTACATAGAGAAGGTCGAAGGTTCTGGAACGGTTGTTGCCCCCGGCGGCGCGACTGAAGTCAGTGAAGATTTCGAGGTAGATACAACGCCTTAACGGCGGGAGGTTTATTATGGCTGGTGGTTCTCCAATTTCGGACGTTGTTGCTGTAACCATTTCGATTACCGACACCGGGATAACTCGCGCCGGTTTTGGGACACTTATGGGGCTGGCGCCATACATGGAAACGCCGATCACTCGCGTTGAATTGTTTGACCAGGACACGGCGCCGGAAACGTCGGGATACGCTTCATATCCTGACCCGGTTGTTAAGGCACATGCCGCGCATTTCAAGCCCGATCCAAAACCTGAGTTGATGGCCGTTGGGCGGATCAAAGTCGGCTGGATTGTGGCAGAGATTGACGGAGATGACTTCGTGGCTGAAAGCGAATATAAGATCAAACTACATTGGCTCGTTGAAGGTGATGGTTCTGCCGAACTATCTGAGGAATTCTCTTATACAGGTGCCTATGGTGAAGGCGCCGACGATGTTGCAACGCAGATCGCAGTTGAAATCAACGCGGGAACTGCGCCGTTTGAAGCTGCTGCTGTTGATGAGATGGTCTTGATTAAGTCAACGGTCATTGGAAGCGTTTTGCCGATGACGGCATGGGGCGAAAGTTCCGGCGTGTGGATCGTTCACAAGTATGGCGGCATGGTGGACGTTGATACCGATGGCGATGTTCAGGCAGCCCACACATACAATCTCGTTATCAACGAAACCACGTTGTCTTTTGCAACGATTCTTGGAACACGGGCCGAGCTTTACCAGGGGTGGTTTGATGCTTGGGATGCTATGGTAACTAAACCGCCGGAGTTCTTTGTTATCTATCTCCCTGGTATTGATCCAAGTTTTCTTATCATTAACGAAGCGTGTTCTTGCCGTGTTGACTTGTCTTGTGCGGATACGGAAGTGTCCAGAACTTTCAGCTATACTTACGGCGAAACAATGGTGGCGGCGTTCGACGCTTGCCGACTGGCAAGTAAGGCATGGTATGCGTTTGACTTGGTTGACCGGACCCGTGTTTTTCAGGCGGCATGTGCGGACAAAGCGGAAAGTGAAATCACCATAAACGGATACGCCTCATCTGATCTTGATATTCCAAACACAACTCTTGCGCTTGACCCCGGTACGATTGCCGGTTATTGCGCGGGAAAAAACTTCACTCGCACATTCGGCGTCTATCACAGCCGCGCCACCGGGTACTTTGACCCGACCGACGTTACTAACACAAGCAATGAGGAATGGGTTGACTTCGGCTGGTTCGGTACTCGTTTGACGGTGGATCTTGACGAAGAAACCGCCACGTGGAAGTTCGCCGGCATGGCCGGTTTTACCACTGACAACCTTTCCGCGACTCAGAAAGACAACTTGTTTGGAAGTCCGACACTAGGAGTTTCCGAAAAGTGCTGCAACTTCTGTGACAACATTGCCGACTCTCCAATCATGCGGGAAGGGTGTGTTCACTCCGGCGAGTGGATTGATATTATGATCGGAATTGATTGGTTAGTTGCCCGAATGGGTGAAGACATTTTCAGCACCCTGAAGGCCGCGAAAAAGATTCCGTTCACGGACGCCGACGATGATGGAATTGCCCTGATTATCAATCAGGTCAGGGCGCGTTTGGCCCTGGCGATGGGTACGTTATTTCTTGCGTTTGATTCCAATCTCGGAAAATTCGGATACTTGCTCACGTTTAAGAAAGCCGCTGAAGTGCCGGTTGTCGAGCGCGGGCATAGGCTTTACAGTGGCATCAAATTCAAAGCAACGTTCGCCGGCGCCGTTCATCTGGTAGGCATCGCAGGGGATGTTGGCGCATAAACAGGATTGAAACGGAGGTCTTAAAATGCCGGGTTTAGGAACATGGGATGCGTCAAAGCTGAAAATCATTGTCGGCCCTTATACACTAAAGGGACTTGCTGAAGGTGATTTTTTGGACATTGCACAACATGAAGTCAGTTGGGTTCTTGGCGTTGGTGCAACGGGTGAACCTGTACGATCAAAAACAAATAATCGTTCCGGTTCGTTTACAGTGCGTTTAATGCAGACAAGTGAAGACAACAAAAAGATGGAAACGATCCGTGCTTTGGATTCGCTTGCAAACGCCGGTATCATTCCTGTTTCTGTTTCAGACATAAGCGGTCTTGATGAACACATTGCGCCGAAATGTTGGATTAGAAAACCGCCTGATGTAACATACGGACGTGACGCCGGAATGCGAGAGTGGGCTATTGATACCGGCGACATTTCAATGTTCATTGGTGGCAATTGATAAGAAGGGAGGTAGAGTAAATGGCGCTTCCAAACGAGACACGAACTATCGGCGAATTTCAGTACAAAGTCGAGGCATTTCCGGCTGGCATGGGCTTGGATATTCTCGCCGAACTTACCGCGCTTTTTGGTGAAGCAATTGGTAATACGGAAAACGGCATGGGCGCTGCGTCGAAGGCCCTTGTGGAACGCCTGGATAAAACAGGCGTTTCGATTCTTGCCCAAAAGCTTATTGGCAAAAACGTAAAGATCAACGGTCAGCCGATGCAAGGCGAAACAACTTTCGATCACCATTTCGCTTGCAACTATAAGCAGATGGTTGATGTAATATCCTTCGTGTTGGAGTTTAATTATCAGGATTTTTTCGTCGGCTTAAAGCAGATGATCGTAGGGCTTTGGGCCACGACACCGGAGGAATCAAACACTGGCGAGGACAGTTCCGATACCTCGGGCTTGACCGGCGATCAGGGTTCGAGCCTCCCGAATGCCTCAGAAAAAGGTGGCTGATTTGGCGTCTTATTTTGCGCCGTGTTGGAACGCTAGATGAGATCACAGAACGCTGGTCATTGATTGATTTATTGGATGCAAACGACGCCTTAGATTTTCAAGACTTGACGATTGAGGCGGAGCGTCGGAAGGAAAATCAATGACCGTTGTCCGGAAACTCACAACAGTTTGGGGATTCAAGACTGATAATGCGAAGGTAATAGCCTTTGCAAAGTCGGTTGATCGTGCGAAGCGAAATGTTGACGGAGTTTCACGAGCATTAGGAAAAGTCGGCGATCAAGTTAAACGTGCCGGCAAAGTTCTCTTGGGATTCGGGGCGGCGGTTACAGCCGGCGTTGTTATACCTGCTCTGAAAGTAGAAGACTCCCTTAAAAACACAATGACAATGGTAACGGCGACCGGCGCTGAGTTTGATCGACTGGAAGTTGGTATGCGAAAGTTCGGCTTTGCAATGTCGAACGAATTAGGAATGTCGGCTGCAAAAGTCAATAAAGGATTTTATCAGGTTCTTTCAACAGGTGCCGAAGCCCTTTCAAAAGATTTTACAGAACTTGCAACAACCGCGATGAAAATGGGTAAGGTAGTTGAATTAGAACCGGCGGTTGCAGTTGAAAAACTTGCGGATTCTGTAAACGCTTTTGGTTTACCAATGACCAAAGCGCGGGAAGTAGCTGATAAGTTTTTCAGAACAACTCAGCTTGCTTCAACTGATCTTCCACAGCTTACAATGGCATTGAGGGATGCAGCACCGGCAGCCGCCGGATTAAAAATTCCCATGAACGATATGCTTGCAATCCTTGGCGGGTTTGCGGCTGGTGGTATCAAAGGATCACAAGCAGGAAACGCATTTAAGATGGTTCTCAATCGTCTTGCTGCTCCTGTTGATGAAGCTGCAAAATGGATGAAGAAACTTGAAGTAAATACTTTTGATCTTGAAACAAAAGCTATGCGTCCAATGATTGATGTTTTAACTGATTATGTTGTAGCATTAGAGCGGTTAAACGACGAGCAAAAAGCTACTGCTATAAAGGCTATTTTTGGTGAAGAGTCAATGTCAAAGTTTCTTGGATTAATGAACCGCAATATGGGGGTTCTAAAAACATGGAGCAAGGAAATTGGAAACGCCGGTGACGCAATTGAAACGGCGTTCAAAATTAAAATGTCTTCAGGTTGGCAACAAATTCTTAAAACAAAGCACGAAATAATTAACACAGCGGCGGCGATTGGCCTTGACCTTATTCCGACGATCAAAGAAGCGGGAGAAAAATTTCGTGATTGGATGAAGGATAACCAGAAAGCTATCGCCGAATATGGAAAGACTTTTACAACGTCAATTAAAGATTCGATTGGATGGGTTGAACAACACCGAGAAAAGTTAGTCCAGGCGGCGAAAGTTCTTGCTATTATGTGGGGAACATCAAAATTAGTTGAATTTGGAATTGCCATAAAAGCGTTAGCCATAGCAGTTGGATTGGTAGGCACAGCTTTTGTTGCGGTTGGTGCAGGTGCTCTTTATGCTATGAACAAGATCAATGATCTTTTACGTGAAACAATTAAATTTTTTGGATATGCCGAAAAACAAGATTATTTGGCAGGTGTTAAAAAAGTTCTAATACAGCGAGAGCGCCAAGCAACATTAAATTTAGAAAAGCGTTTGGAGGAAGGGGCATCAAAAAAGGAAATCGATAATTTGCGAGAAAGATTAAATCGAACCAGGCAAAAACTTGGGATGGCTCTTAGTCTTGGACCTAAGACTGTAACTCCTAAAGAAAAACCAGTCGTAGGGCGCCGCCCTGGAGCGGCTTTTGGTGGTACTAGTGATAACGAAGGCGGCGGCGGTGCCGCCGGCGGCGGGAAAAGCATTCTGGACGATATTTTTCAGCCTGGTTTTGGTGAAGGTGTTGCGGCAAACTTCCGTGATTTTTTGATGCAACGATTCCAAGGCGGGCAGCCAACTCTCGCCGGTCAAGAACGTCCTTTAGATTTACGTTCATTATCTTCATTGTTATCAAAACAATCGGGCGCACAGACAACTAAATACGAACGAAACGTTTCTTATTACATTAGCGGAAGTCGTAAAGATGGTGAGGAAATAGTAGATAAAATAGAACAGCGTGAACGGCGGTGGGCGATGGATTTTGCCATGTTCCCGATTTCCGCAGTTAAGATTCCAGGAGGCGGATAATGTCTTTATCGCTTCTTGTGAATGTGCCGATCAATGTAAAGCTGTGGGAATCGGATGAAATGCCGGAAGAAGTTGATCTACTGGAGGAGCTTGCCGGAGAATTTATTCCGGATGAAGCCCAAGAGGGTTTGATTCTTGAACTTGACGCAGCACTTCGATTAGAACATACGCTTGAATCCGAAAGTGCTGAAAATAAGATTGAAGAAGGATATATAGTTTCTGATAATTACACTCCAAAACCACAGCGTTTAACTTTAACTGGAACCGTAACAGACACACCGATAACTTATCTTTCTTTTGCGTTCGGCGGTATGGGTGGTATGGGTGCCTTGACAAATGTTTTTGGTCCGTTTCCAACTCATATCAATGCTTGGTTTATTTTAAAAAAGTTGTGGTATTCGGGAATTCCTTTTGATGTTGCAACGGGACTTGATCTTTACAAATCAATGATAATCAGTCGCCTTTCGGCGCCACAGGACGCGATGATCGGGCGGCAGTTACTTTTCACAGCCGAATTAAAACAGCTATGGATTCTCAAAAAAGAAACCACGACACCGGGGAATGATTTAATCACAGGACCGGAGGATGTTGGATACATAACGTCGCAAAAACCTGACGCTGTTTCGGCGGCAATCGGTGCGATATTCTTGGCTAAGATTCTGGAGATCATTTAGCAATGGCGGACCCTGTTGAAATTCCGGTTGATCCTAAACTTCCCGATCAATCCTTTTGGGTTAACCTGGATGGTGAACGATACTATATGAAGTTTTATTGGAATACGCGGGATGAACAGTGGTATTTTTCGATCCTCCAAACGCCGGATGATCCAATCAAAACTTGCGTTCCGATTCTTCCGGGTTGGAGTCCGTTTCGGCAGTTCACGGATGACCGTTTACCGCCGGGTAATTTCGTTGTTGTGGATAGTTCCGGCAAAGACATTTTGCCGACGCGATACGAGTTTGGTTTAGGTCAACGTGTGAGGCTCTTGTACTATGGGTAGGCTGTACAAAAGAAAAGTCCACATTGCTATCGGGCAAGAAGTTGGAAAAGAAGAAACGATTATCATGCCTGATACGTTGCACGTTATTTTTGACGTGACGAAAACAGTTACGTCACAGCCGAACGCGCTTCGGGTTATGATTTTCAATCTAAACAGAAAGAGCCGACAAAAGATCGAAGCTCCGTTGAACATTATCACCGTGCGGGCTGGCTATGAAGACGATCTAAAAAACAGCACGCCTGAAAATCTCCCGATTGTAAGTCGTGCCGATGTAACTTTTGTTCGTCATCGTCGTTTCGGTGGTGACTTCATAACAGAGATTGAAGCCGGTGAGGGTGCGGTTGGTTATTGGGCTGCATTTGCAAATAAAAAACTTGCCCCCGGTGTGAAAATCTTAGACGTTTTTGATTTTTTTAAAAAATCCTTTCAGGATTCGCAGGTCAATGTTGCAGGGACAGCAATTGACCGTGGCTTTGGTGTCAATCCTGATTTCAATGCTGTTGTAATGATTGTTACTGCAAAAGCAAAGTCGGCTGATCTTGTCGATGCGACTAAGGTTTACTCTCCGTATTTTCAAAATGGCGTAACCTTGTTCGGCTTTACACGAGAAATTATGGAACGTCTCGCAAGTCGTCACAATTTGCTTTGGTACTTGGAAAATAATATCCTAACTATTGTGCCTAGAAATATGTCTATCAAAGGCGGTGATTCCAAAACGTTTACACCACAAAACGGGCTGCGTGGTTTGCCTTCCAAGATGGATGACGGGGCAACGGAAATCACGTTGAACTTAAATCCGGCAGTTGTCCCGTGGTCGCCGGTATCAATTAAAATGAACTTGGAAGAAAACAAGGCATTGAACGGAACATACAAAGCAAATAAAGTAGTTCAACGCGGCGATACAGATTCAAGCGGCGATTGGGATACGATAGTTGAAGGGATTGCACCATGAACGATATTAAAAATTCTCCTTCGCCAAAAGATACTGATCTAATTATGCGATACATACGTGATGTGATTTTCGGCGTTCGCACGTTGACGCCGGCCAAAGTGACGAAGGTGACTAAAGACGGCGATAAACCTATCCTGCTTTCTGTTCAACCTCTTTTGCAAGAGACGCTAAACATTCATGGCATGAAAGCAATGAACCTTCCGGAAATCGATAACGTGCCGGTGTGGATGCCACGAACGCGGAAATGTGTTCTGACTTTGCCGGTTAAAAAGGACGATGTAGTTGCACTAATCTTTTCGGACAGGAGTCTTGACAATTGGTTGTCCTCGCAAGAAGGCGACGTGATGGATCACCAGGACACCAGGGACCACGATCTTTCCGACGCTGTAGCTTTTCTCGGATTTTATCCGCCGACGTTCTTAGATCCAACGGCGCCGGTTCAAACGGACTTTGGGGCGGTGCGACAAATAGGTGAAGACCTGACGGACATTGTGAATGTGTTGATTGAAGAAGATGGAAATATAAAGATTTCGACAAAACACACGGCAAATATCAGCGGCGGCGTGGTAAACGTGAACGGAGGAACGGTCAACATCGGCGCGGCCCAAGAAGGCGGCGGTGGTGACGTAAACATAACGGCGAAAGGCGATGTTTCAATCCAGGCCGACGGCGATGCTTTCTTAGAAGCCGAAGGAAATTTATTTGCCTTTGCAGAGGGCGATGCTACAATCAATGCGGACGGTGAAGTTATATTAGGAGTTGGCCCCGGAGAAAAGGGATTAAAAGGATTGGACGGTGCATGGTTTCCTGGCGGAAAGCACACATGCCCATTGGTCGGACTCACGGACATTGAACAATCAAATAAGGTAAAGGTGGAATAAAATGGCTTTGGACGCAGCAGCTTTGGCGGCTTTGAAGCAAGACATTAAAGATGCTTTTCCAAGTGAAGGCCCCGGATTAGATGCTATTGCAGAAGCATTAGCAGCCGCGATTGACACATTTGTGAAAAAGGCTAAGGTGACTGTTGATACAACTACGGGTGTCGGTGACCCGACTACGGCAATGGGACTTTCGTAATGGCTGACTTTATGAAAATACTATGATACGATTTTCGGCAAACTCCGGCCCTCCATATTTTCTTTCGGATGTTTTTGCATCCAAAAAGAGAAAAGCAGCCGGCGGTGGTGATGCCACTGACTTCATTTTCAACGTGGGAACCCGGATTTCTGCAAGTGTTTGGTCTCCGGGTGCAGCCCGGACAGTAAATACCTGGCTTGAAATTCAGGAGATTTAATGGCTACAACAGACCTCATGTTAGACGATACCCACGACATTGCTTTTGACGGTGTAAATATTTCCATTGGCACAAACAAGGCCGTTGTGGCACAGCGAATTTATATGCGTCTGTCCATTTTTTGCGGTGAGTGGTTCGTTGATAAATCATTCGGCGTTCCGTATTACAAGAACATTTTAGGTAAAAATTTCAATCCTATGACCATGAACGCGATTTTTGTCGGCGCGATTACCGGGACGCCCGGCGTCCGTCGATTGGCAGAACCGATTCAATATAAATATGACGCCGGCCTCCGGACCCTTGCGCTAAAGCTCAAAGCGTTGTTAACTACAGGCGAAATCCTGTCGATGGAATTTCCGTCGGCAGCTTAGGAGTTTTTGGATGGCATTCGGAATAACTCCAACCGGCTTTGTAATCAAGCGGTTTGAAGATATTTTTGCGGAAATAGTTGCGGCATTGAAGTCTGCCACAAAGTGGGGGCCGGGTGTAAACGTTTCCGCAGATTCACCGCTCGGCCAACTGCTAGGAATTTGCGCCGAACGAGAGGCCCTTGTGTGGGAGCTTGCACAAGCGATTTACGATTCGACATACCCGGACAGCGCCACAGAAGCGTCCCTTGACAATGTTTGCACGTTGATCGGAGTGGAGCGTCTTGACGCAACGCGGTCAACGGTAACAGAGACGTTAGCAGGCGTAGCAGGGACGGTCGTGGGGGCGGGTTCTCTCATTGCGACGGACCCCGGTGGCGATCAGTTTGAAACGCTTGTAGCGGCAATCATCGGCGCCGGTGGAACAGTGGACGTTGCAATGCGGGCCGTTGAATATGGCGCGGTTGCGGCTCCGGCTGCTACGTTGAAAACTATCATTACAAACGTTGCCGGATGGGACACGGCATCAAACGTCGAAGACGCGGACCACGGACGCGAAATTGAAACCGACGCCGAACTTAGGCTACGTCGTTTTCTCAGTCTTCAGATCGGCGGGCGGTCAACCGTAGGCGGTTTGTTTGCGAATTTGCTACAACGTATTGACGATGTTTTCGCCGTTGCCGTTGTGGAGAATGACGGCGATGTAGTGGACGCAGAAGGCCGACCGCCTCATAGTGTGGAGTGCATTGTCAAGGGTGGGCTTGAACAAGAAATCCTGGATATGATTTGGGATTTGAAAGCCGCAGGAATTGCGACTTGCAGTACGGCTATCGGAGCCAACAACATTTCCGGCGATGTAACTGACTCGCAGGGATACGTTCACACTGTCAATTACAGCAAGCCTACGAGTATTGATTTGTGGGTTCATATCGAAATAGAAGTTGACGAAGGTTCGTTTAATGTTGGATCGGCGTTAAAAGAAAAAGTTACGGTTACGGATAATGAATTGGCATCTTATGAAGTAACAATCAATAAAGCTGATCCTCTTGATCCTCCCTTTATTTACACGCCTCCTTTGCCACTTGGAAGTAAAACAAAAGCGGAAATCGCGACTGAGTTGATAAACGTAATCAATACAACTGATGGTCGTTGGGTACCTGTCATGGCGTCCGAAGATGCCGCCGGTGATGATTTCTTTTACTTGACTTCCGATTATGAAGGCAACGATTTTTCCTTGACAGTCGGCACCGGAATGACGATTGCAACGCCACCGATAACGCCAAGCTCCGGCGATGAAAAAGCGGTTGAAGATGACGTTCTTGCATATGCCGAAGCCAACCAAGGAATCGGTGATGACTTTGAACGATCAAAGTATTGGACTCCCATTAATGCTGGAAGTGCTCATATTACAGCAATCAATGTCCGGGTGTCAACTACTCGTTGGCCGAACGCCGGACCTATCGGCGGCGAAGCAAACGTAGCGATTCTAATGTCTCAGATAGGTGACTTGGATACCACGCGAACAACGGTGGAAGTAATTTAATGAGCAATCGCGTAACAAAGATCGACGACCACACAGCACAAGCCCTGGCACGTCGACCCGACGTGATGCAAGAGAAGTTGCGCTATCAGCAGTTGATAGAATCGTTGACTATAGCGAAAGAAGCGATTGATGATCCCGTACCAAAAGCATGGCAGGAATTGGAAAACGTTTTTTTTGATTTGCTTTTGAAACGTTCGTTGACGCATGAATTCAACGATGAAGACGATGAAGACAAACAAGCAATCGGAGCGCAGCTTGACGGCATTGGGCGTGTTCTTTGTTTGGATCGTTACACGGATCAAACGGATGATGATTACCGTTCCGACTTGAAAGGATGGGTGCGCTTTTTACTTTCGCAAGGCGAACCGGAAACGTTGATTTTTGTTTTGGATGTTTTGACCGATCCGGTTAATCCAATTCAGTTGATAGAGTTCTTCCCCGGTACCGTTGTTTTGGAGTTTGATGGCACGGTTTTGAACGAAGACAATCTAACTTCCATCATGGACAGGTGTGCGGCGGCGGGAGTTAAAATCTGGCTGACCCTTTTTGAAGACCCGGCGTTTCGTTTTGACGGCGATCCGGGTGAAGGGTTTGACGACGGCGTTGCCTTGACAGAAGGCATGTTCGCCGGACTTTTAGGAGTATGACCAATGGCTGATCCAACTGATTATCAGTTTCCCCCAAAAGACCTTCCACGCTGGGCGAACGATCCGCCGGCACCGGGCGACGTTGTTGATCCGGGTGAAGCACATAAAGACGATGGTTGGCATTTCAGGCAGCGACCGCCGTATCAGTGGATGAACTGGTTGCAGCGGAACTATTATCAGTGGACGCGGCATCTTTCAAAGACGTGGGGCGGTATTGGTGGCGAGCTGCTTGCGCTTATAACACCACCGGATGTAACTGATTTGGAAACTTATGAGACATTTGATATTGGAGCTTTTACTATTATCACGAAAGCAGGGCAAAAAATAAATCACGACGGGGAGGCCGGGTGGTCTGTTCTTGCGGCAATGGGTGTACCAATTTCTCCCCTTCTTGCCGGATACCGTGCTGATGCGATCTATTTTGATTATGATTCAACGCTTTGCACCGGAACAATAAAATACGCTGAAGACATTTTTACTTCTTGGCCTGATAATTATCCAAACCCTGAAAACGATGAATATGTCTTGGCGATTGTTGTTATTGATTCGGCAGCGGGTGGTACTATTGATGAAGTATTTAAGATGCCGGAATTGCATTATGCTTTTCAAGGTATTACTAATTCAATTAGTGTAAAATCACCAATATCAAGGGATCTTGGTGCAGCAATGACAATGCTTTTTGGAGTTCAGTCAGCAATAGATTGGCTTTCCTCTAATGGTGGCGGTATTGTCAAACTTGTTGGAGATGGTTTTGGATTAGAGGATTGGGACTTGTGGGGATTTGCAATCAAGATGAAGTCAGGTGTTATTGTTGATGGTATTAATAAATCTGTTATTGTATCTTCGGAAACTGCTCCGGCGCCCGTAAGTCAGCTTTTTACATTTACAGGTATTGCGGATTCAACCGGCGTAACTCAAAACACCAATGAACTTTACGATGCAGGTAAAGATTTTAGAACAGATTGCGGCTTTTTAAGTTTGGTTGAAATCCGAAGTGGTGTTGCCGATGAAGGTTGGTATCGAATTATAGAATTTGAGGAAAGTATCCCTGGTTATGGATATGATACAATGGTCCTTATCAATCGTGACGGAACTGATGTAACGCCGTTCGCAAATGCCGCCGGCCTTGATTACACTGTCCATATCTATCGCGCCGGTCTGCGAAATATGATTATTGATTCGAGTTATCTTAATGGTGTGACTACAGAAAGTGTCTGGATGTATCATGCGAATAAGTGCTTTTTTGAAAACGTCGATTTCCGAAATAACAATCTAGCGGCAGGAAATACTGGGTGTGCTGTTTTCGGGGCTGACGTGAATGATTGTAAATTCAAAAATTGCACTGTTGATGGGCTTTTTAATCATGGTGTCTATTTAGTGGCAGTCCAAGATGCACTTAATTGGAACAACGATGACAATACCTTTTTTCATAATCAGATTGATTTGAGCACCGCTCCAGGAGGCTTCATAAAAGGAATCCAGATCGCATCTAATAATGTATTAAGTGCTGGCCGTATGTCCGGAAATCAAATCTTTGTGAGTGCTGATCCTGGTAGCGTTGAAGTTGACGTTCCCGACGGCTACCTTGACCGCGCCTTTGCGGCGGTTTATACGGAGACGGCTCCGGGGGGAGGATCTTATGCAGTTGATAACACCCATACCCTTGGTTTTCGGGAAGTTGGAGAGCAAGGTTGTTTTGATAACACGAATGGTTATATTAAGGTAGCCGGAAACTGGACTTTCACAGCACGACGCCAAATGCGATTGCGGGTTTCCGTTCTCTTGTACGATCAAGTAGCAAAAGATTGGAAGCCACCTTATTTCATGGGTATTTTGGCGCGTGTTGGTTTGGCCGTAGGTGGTGAGCAGCTTTATTGGCTTGATCGTTGGGTTAGTGAGATTGATGGGCCTAATAATTTGAAAATTTTATTAGGTGGAACAGCCATCATTGATTTCGCTGTCGGTGATGTTTTGACATTTCAAGTTATTTCACTTTGTACCGGTGCCGGAAATATCACAACTAATAGCAACGTTCAAACTTGCCGTTGCTCCATCGAAGAATTAAAAAAAGAATTTTGATTTGGGGTAGGCCGGAATAGAAAAAATGCGCGAACCCACAAAAAAACGCTTGACAAGGTTTTTTTCCCATGCTATAATTCTTCTTATGAAAATCATCCGTTCCACCCGTTGTACGCTCCGATTCGCTACTGAAGCAAAGCGGGCCACACTCCGGGGAGTCCTGGCGGAGTACGGGCGGGTAGTCAATATCTTCATCGAGCATTTCTGGAAACTTCCTGAGCTTCCAACCAAGGGAGAACTCCTTAAACCCATTATGGATATTCCGGCGGATTCCTGGCTTTCTCATCGCTTGCGACAAGTTGCGGCTCGTGAGGCTCTTTCCATAATTGTTGGTGTTCGTAAGCGATGGAAGGAAAAGGCCGTTTTGCCCGTTCACAAGGGCCAGTCCATGTACGTTTCCGTACTGATTGCCAATCTCCACGAAGCAAAAAACGCGACCGGATTTGACTGCTGGCTTCATCTTCAATCCATTGGAAGAAAGACCATTTTTGATCTTCCGATCAAACGGCACAGACATTTCAATCGTCTTGCCGAAAGAGGAAAACGACTTAATAGTTACATTATCAGTGAGAAGGATGTGCAGTTCGCTTTTGAAATTGAAACAGGACCAAAGAAAGAAGTTGGAACTAATCTTGGAATTGACACTGGAATCAATACGCTGGCCGCTCTTTCCACGGGTGAACGACTTGGCACCGATATGAAAAGCTGCGTTGAACGAATCAAACGATGCAAACAAGGATCGAAAGGACAGAAAAGAGCGCGTCGTGCTTTGAAGCATCGGATGGACGAAGTTGCAAAACAGATTTTTTCCACTTCTGATCTTCGACTTGTGGTTGTGGAAAGACTAAAAAACTTGAACAAAAACACTAAAGTCAAACGGCGGTTGACTAAAAACATCCGTCGATCTATCGGCAGTTGGAATTATCGTTACTGGTTGAACCGGGTGCAGTCCCAATCCGAAGACAACCGTGTTGTTTTTAGATCGGTGAACCCGTGGAAAACCAGCATCGAATGTTCCGCGTGTGGTCATGTCGATAGGAGAAATCGAAACGGCGAGAAGTTCTTGTGTCTTAAGTGTGGTTACATTGAGAATGCGGACACGAACGCAAGCAAGAACATTCTTGATCGGTTTCTTACCGGAAAATATGGAGCCGGTTTCAAATGCGCTACCGCAACGTAGGACAATCCGTTAAAAAAGGAGTTTTAATATGAAAAGAATTTCCGTCCCGGCTGCCGTTGTTCTTGTCATTTTTGTTACAACTCTTGGGGCAATGGTTACGTGGGCCTTGGCTGATAGTGAAAAGCAGAATGAACGGCTTGCTACTCAAGAAACTGCAACGGCATTGTTATCGCAGTCTGTGGAAACTCTTACGGCCACTATTGAAACATTAAACGATAATCTAAAAACGATGAACGGTCATGCAAAAACCGTTAAAGAAGATAAAGAACTAAAAACACTTATCCGTAAATTCTTAGAGGTTGAAAAATCCAAGCCAACCAAGGAAAAATAATCAATGTCAGAGGATCGCGGTTACTGGAATCCCCCAAAGCCGGTTAGAAAACCAATTATCCGAAGTGCATCGCCACGGTGGCGGCGTAATTCTATCTCCGGCAATCTACCGCCAAAACCAAAACCTGTTGAAATCAAACAGCCGATCACCAATACACAGGGGCCGCGTTGGGGGCGGAAAACACCTGCCACACTTTCAGCGCCGGTTGTTCCAATACCGAAGTTATCAGTTCTCCCTTCAAACATATTTGTCAATCTAACAAAACTTATCCAAGTTTCAGTAGTTATGGCAGTTCATAATACCCGGCCCGAATGGTTGCGGGAAGCTGTTGATTCCGTAAAGGCCCAAACATTAAAAGCCTTCGAGCTTATACTTGTGGATGATGCGTCATCCGATCCAAGCACAATTGCCGAGCTTGACCGTTTGGCTGATACTTGTCGTTTAATTCGTTTATCTGAAAATGTAGGTGCCGGACCTGCCAGAAATGAAGCTCTTAAAATAGCACAATCTGACTTGATAGCCATTATGGATAGTGACGACGTTGCGACACCGTATTGGTTGAAAGTCATGGTTAAGTATTACTTGAAGTATTTAGATGTTAATATAATTAGTCCATCCGTAAAATTTATGGATCGAGCAGAACCATTATTGAAACTCCCCGAAGTGGTCACCTTTGACAATATGGCGGCGCACCTTCCGTGGATTGCTTGTCATCCGGGAATGATTTTTCGTCGAAAAGAGGCGTTAGCCGTTGGTGGATACGGGACGACAAAAACAGCATCCGACCTTGCCTTGTGGCGAAAGATGTTGGCGCGTGGTTCTGTTTTGCGTAATGTGCCGGATAAGTTGATTCATTATCGAATTCACACTGATCAATTAACTAATCGAACGGATAGGCCGGCAAACCTTCGCGCTGTTATGGCAATGCCAGTATCCAGGCGTAAACGATTGCTTGTTGGCTCTTACTTTTTACCCGATGCGAACTCGGCGGGTGGTGGTCCTAACATCTACATTGACAGCGTGAAATACTTGGAGGAACGCGATGATCTCCAAGTGAAATGGATATATGCAATTCAAGGCGAGATGCGGGAAAATAATAAAATATCCCCGGACGCTATTGAACTTCGTCACCAATGGCAATGTGAGAAAGTCAAATTGGGTGACAAAAACGCAATGGTCGCGCTGATCAAACAATTCAAACCCGATTTGATTTTTCCGTTGGGTTGGCAACTCGCCGGCGAAATTCATAACGCCTTGAAGATTACTGATTGCAAGGCTCCTGTTTTTACCAGGGTTGAGCACGTTAATTTTTCGAGCGGTGAAATGAGTATTGATCGGGCGCAAAGCAAATTCACAAAAACACAACATCAGTGGCAATTGAGCGTTAAAGATCGGGAATTGAATGCCTACCGTCAAGCCACTGCTTTGCTTTGCGTGTCACAAGAAGACACCGAAGTATTACAAAAGGAGTTTCCACAGAAGGGCGTTTTTTTTGTGCCTCCGACAGTGGTTCCAGAAAAGCGTCAATACGATCCAAAAACAAACAGTAAGGACGTGGTTTTTTTAGGCGGGACTTGGCACCGTGGAAACATTGATGCTTTGATTTATTTAATGCGCGATGTTTGGCCTTTGGTCAAAGCCAAGTCACCATCGAGCAAGGTTAAAGTTTGTGGTGTTTGCGGTCCTGGTTTGGGACAATGGAATCATGCCGGAAAAATTGTTGGACAATATAAAAACGACATTGAGGTTCTTGGTTTTGTGGAGGACTTGGGGGATGTTTTTGAAAACATAGCTTGCAGTGTCGCGCCTGTCATCACAGGCGGCGGCGTAAAAATAAAACTTCAAACATCATTCTCTTATCGTTGCCCTTGCATCACAACGCCTTGGGTTGCTGATGAATTTCGTTTGGGGCCGAAATTTGCGCCGATGATCGGAAAAGATCCACGTGACTATGCCAAGAAGATTCTGGATGTTATCCAGTGTCCGAAAAGGAGGCAGACCCTTCTCAGATTGGTTGACTCATTCAATAGCATTTGGAGCCCAGGGGTGCGAAACGCTAAACTGGATAAAGTTATCCCAAGGACAAACAAGCGGATTCTTACGGCGGCGAATTGTCTTACTCTTCCGATTCGGGATATATCCACGCAGTTATTCCAGGCGCGGTCGGACACATTGGTTCGTTTGCTTCGTGGGGAAACGATTGGCGTAGATTACAAGGAACTTGCTGAATATTTTAAGCCGGGGATGGTGACGGCTTTGCCTAAGTCCATTTCTGCGGCATGGGATGTTTTTATTTGGAGTAATATGGTCGATGAGACCACACGGGCGGTGGATTTTCATTCATGGCCCTTCGGCCCTAATCATTCCTACGGAGCCAGCTTAATCCCCGAAAAAGAAGAAGAATTTTTCAACCGCTACCCGATGATTCCAAAACCCACATTGAAGGAACGAGCTAAAAATTATTGTGCCGTCAACGAATTGCTTTTGGACGCTAACCCAAATGTTCGGCGTATTGTTTTGTTCTATGAGACGGCGCGGTTTTTCGACGTTAAACCGCACGCGGCAAAATCCTACGTTCGGAGCGCCGAACACATGGCGGAGATCCTTCAACCATTAGGATGGGAAATTCACTCCGTACCGCCCGATAGAGTGCCCCGGTCGGATGATGCTCATTGGGCACATTATGATATAGGATGGACAAAGAATTGGCTGTTGAAAATTTTAGCTGGAAGAAATGGAGATTGAAATATGAAGGCTAATATGCGGGCGCTCATCACAGGAATCACCGGACAAGACGGTAGCTACCTTGCCGAATTTTTGCTGGGAAAGGGGTACGAGGTCTTCGGTTTAGTGCGTCGTGCATCAACCGGAAACCTTGACCGAATCCAACACCTGATTGATGGAAGTAAAATTACAATTTTGCAAGGTGACATAACCGATCAGGGGTCATTGACTCGCGCCTTGGAAGCAGCGGAGCCGGAAGAAGTTTACAACCTTGCGGCCCAATCGTTTGTGTTCGAGTCGTGGATGACACCGACAACAACGGGCGAAATCACCGGTTTGGGTACGACAAATATGCTCGAAGCAATCCGGCAAGTCGATAAAAGCATTCGTTTTTACCAAGCATCAAGTTCGGAGATGTTTGGTAAAGTACGGGAAACTCCGCAAAGTGAAACGACGCCCTTCTACCCGCGTTCTCCTTACGGTGCAGCAAAAGCCTACGCACACTACATGGCGGTCAATTATCGTGAAAGCTATGGTATGTTTTGCGCTTCCGGTATTCTGTTCAACCACGAATCGCCACGGCGCGGCCTGGAATTTGTCACTCGAAAAATTACACACGGCGTTGCTAAAATAAAAAAACGATTGGACAACGGAAAATCTCTTGTAGATAGTTTTCTTCCGTTGGGAAATTTAGACGCAAAGCGGGATTGGGGGTTTGCGGGGGATTACGTCCGAGCCATGTGGCTGATGCTTCAGGCCGACGAACCTGAAGACTTTGTAATAGCCACCGGCGAAACTCATTCGGTGCGAGATTTAGCACGAATAGCTTTTGAAAAAGTAGGATTAGATTGGCAGGACTTTGTAAAAGTTAATGATGACCTTATCCGCCCGGCTGAAGTAAAGTTGTTACAGGGCGATGCTTCCAAGGCTCGGGAATTTCTTGGATGGACTCCGAGAGTAGGTTTTAAGGAAATGATCGGTATGATGGTTGATTCGGATTTGTCCAATGCGTAAACCGATTATCCTTCATGTTCTCCCGTGGTCGCTTTTCCTTGGTGGGCCACAACGTTTTGTTGCCGATCTTGCCAATCACTTTAAGAAGTTCACAGCTGTTCATGTTTTGCATCTTGGCAATAAAAACCCCTGGAAAGAGCTTATGCCCGGTGTGAAATTCCATGAAGCAACTAACGTTAAACATGCCGCGCAAATACTCCAAACGATCAATCCTGACTTGGTTCATCACCATTATCCCGCCGGAAAATGGTTACTAAAAGAGGCAATGAGATTTCCGATCATCGGAACGAACCATACATGGAAAGAGAACAACTCCCCGCAACCGCCTTGGGCAATTCCTATCTGTGGTCGGTTCCCCGGAGTGGTTAAACTTGGCGTGGATACCGGTATCTTTTGCCCTGCAAAAAAGCAGGATCAAAAAACTTTTGTCGTGGGTATTGTAGGCCGGATTGATTCCAATAAATTGCCGGAAGGTTTTATTCGTGCTTTGGAAAAGTGGGCGGCGCCGGCGAACGTCGTTGTGCGGATCGTCGGTGGCGGATTCCAGACAAAGCAAGCTCGAAAAACCGTTGACCGCCTGGCGGCGATTCCGTCCGTGGAAATCATAGGCAAGGTACCGCCTGAAAAAATGGCGGCTGAGTATCAAACGATGGATTTGCTTTTGGTTCCATCATTAAAAGATTCCACATCATACGTTGCACTAGAAGCAATGGCATGTGGTGTGCCGATCCTTGCCCGTGCTGTTCAAGGTCTGCCGGATACGGTCGGTAATGCAGGGATCCTCCTTGATATTTCCGTTGATCAAGATTATCTTTTTTTCCGTGCGGTTTCATCCTTAATGGAAAACGAAAAACGCTTTGCGGCGTTCAAAGTTAAGGCACGGGAACGCATGGTAAACCTTTATTCGCTTGACGAAATGCTGAAAAAGTACGAAGGTCTTTACGCGGCAAGGGGAGTAAAAAAGTGACCGATCAATACCGTTCGCCGATTGAAGTAGCTTGGCAGGAGTTCGGCGTTTTTGAAATCGTCGGCCCAAAGTCGAATGCTCGGATTGAGGAATACCACGCCTCTTGCGGACGATCATTCGACGATGACATTGCATGGTGTTCATCGTTTCGGAATTTCTGCGAAGAGAAATCGAACGGCGAAGGCACCGGCACAAACAAACCGACTGCCCGAAGCTGGCAAAAATGGGGCGTTGCGATTTCAAAAATTGGAGTGCAATACGGGGACACGGTGGTTTTTCATCAAGGCGATCCAAATGATTGGCCGGGGCACGTCGCATTTTTTATTTCGTGGTCGCTTGACCGAAAAAGAATCCTTTGTCTTGGCGGAAATCAAAGCAATAAAGTGTGCGTGAAATGGTATTCGGTTTCCAGGCTTTTAAGTTTTCAACGCGGAGCATGAAATGAAAAATCTTTTGTCGAAAAAATTGGTTAGCGCCGGCGGCGCGATGACTGGAATTTGCTACATCGTGTCACTTGTGGTTTCTGGTGGCCTGACCCTCCCTGCCGGCCTGGCGTTCGCTGGGATCATCGCGGCGGTATCCGCCGTCCACGTGATCGTCCAAGGACAGCTCGACAAGCCGAAGGCCGAGAAAAAACCCGTTGATCCCACGCCGAAATCCTAAACCGCCGGAGGATGCCCGTAGCGCGGCGCTCCCCTATAAAGGATAGATAACCCGGCCTTCCCTCGAATCCTTTTCTTATCCCTAGTGGCGGCGTCCGCCGGTGCGCGAATTCCAGGACGGCGCCCTTCCTTTATAAGGTAAGCGATTTTCGAGCCTGGAATCGACCGCTGGGGGTGGCCACTTTTTGGTCGCCGGCGGCTGAAAAGCCTGGAAGAAAATCGAAAAAGATTCCCCCTTGATTTTTTCCATGCTCTGTAAACCCTTGATTTTATTAAGGAAAACACCCTTAAACTTTTTATTAAAAAACTTAAAAAAAGACTTGACAAAAAAATAGAATCGGAATAAATTAAAACCATGATGATTCAAGAGACAAACCAAAACAGAAACGAAACGGGGGAAAAGATGGAACGGGAAACAGAAACCAGATTACAGGCAAGGGCCGAAGAAATCATGGACGACTTTGGCTATCCGGTGGACGACCCGGACGACCTGACCTTCACCCGTGACACGATGGCCGGGTTTCAAGAACAGTGGGGCGAAGGCGAGGACGAGGACGCAGGGTATAACCGGATCGGCGGCAAAGGAGACGAGTGGACAATGTGCCTTTGGGGAGGGCTTCAATCCCAAAAGGGTGAGCAGCGTTTCGGCCTGCTCGTTATCGACTTCAAGACGGATGATGTCCGCGCCGCCCTCAAGTTTTGATCCTCACCCCGCGCCTTCGGGTTCGCGGGGCGATTAGGCCGGAAAGGAGAAACGGAGTGAAAGCGAAAGAAATCAAAATCGGGCTGATTTATTCGGCAATCATCAAAAGTCGGCCCGTCCGTATCCGGCCCGTGAAAATTCTCCGAAAAAAGCCGCCCTGCCTGATCCTGAATCTTTCGCGGGAATCCTGCCGAAAGAGAGATGGGGGATGGGAGGGAAGGGATATGATATCGGGGGAAACGGTATCAATCAAAGACTCCTACCGAGTTAAATTCCCGCTGGATTCCTCGAAATGGGATTAGGAAGGAACCAACGATGCCTGACTGGTACACTCTCGCAACGACAATGGGAACGATCCTTCTAATCGCACAGGCCGGGTGCCGGTTCGCCGGATGGCTGTGCAAAGAAAAGAGGAGCAAATGATTATCGAAACGACATTTTCACCTGGCGATAAGGTTTTTGTAGTGCAGCAGTACGATTTTCAAGAGGTAACGATAGGCCAAGTTACCTCCGTGGAAATCACGGATACCCCCGGAATCGATGGGGAAATAATCTTTGACAACTACAAGGCCCAAAAGGGGCGAAAAGAAGAATACATGTGCGTGGAAACAGGTATCGGGTGCGGCTCCGTTTGGGCACCGGGAGAAAACCTTTTCCGCACAAAAGAAGAGGCGGAAATCCTAGCCCAAAAGAACCGCGATGCACGGGATGAGAGAATTTTAATACTAGACGTTGAAAACAAAAACAGAATTCACAGCGCCATAAGGGACGCCAAGAACAGTTTGGAGCATTGGCAAAACAAACTTGCGGCAGTCAAGGCGGAACAAAAGAAAAGGGACGCGATTGCCAAAGAGGAGAAACAATGATCATCGGATTCGGTCACGTCACGAAAAAAGAAGCCCGCTCAATCCAAAGCGACGAAGCGGCGGGATACTATTGGTGTACGGGTGCGGAATGGGTTGATACCGAAGACCTGCTAAAGCATTTCGCAAATCATGGAACGCTGGGCAGTACGTTTGGTCCGTTTGCAACCAACAAAGAGTGCGTGGCCGACGCCCTAAGTTGGTTTGTAGGTAACCTTTTGGATGACGCGGCAGACGAATGGCCGGAACAACTCTTTACAGCAATCGAAAACGTCTTTAAGGTGAGACTGTGGAAATGATGTCAATAACGACATCCACAATTAAATCGCCCGAAAGGGCAAGGAGCTAAGTCATGGGACAGTTTGAAATGAAAAGCGTGGTTACGGTCAAGTGCGAGTCGGAACGTTGCAAACGCGTTCTGAACGTTTCCGCCGATCCGGCGATGGCGGGCGATGAAAAGAAACTCGCCGCCTTCATTATGGCCGAAGCCCTTAAACAGGGTTGGGCGTTGATGACAACGCGCACCGCCGACGGAACCAAAAGTCACCTGGTCTGCAGCAAATGTTCGGCGTACTTGGGACGTCGGTTTCTGCCGAAGGTCGCAAAGGTGCCGGCAACGAAACCGCTGGCAGCCGCCCCGCCGATCAAGAAAGCGTAGTCCACAAAGGGCCGAAGGCGGCGAGCAACTTTCGCCGTCTTCGGTCAGGGGGGGAGGGGAAAAGAAATGACAATCCACGTTAACTGGCGACTTGACCTGTACTTCATGTTTTCCCCCTGGAAATTCCAGACCCTGGAATTACAGCTTGACACAAATCATTTTTTCGTTTCGTTTTTCTGGCGGTGGCATCGCCTCGGACTACCCTTTCGTGCCTCAATCGGAAGGAATAAACGAGTCGATAAGCAAGGCCGCGTTCGCCAACCGTGGAAAGAAATAAAGATCGGGGTTGATCATGTTTGAAATGAAACATCCTAAAACTGGGGCCGAAGCCGTTAAACAAACGCTGGACAAGATCGAAAACCATATCGCGGATTTGAAGGCGAACGGGAAGGACGCGGGGTTTCCGTTTGGAACCTTTCAATCATGCTCCTTATGCCAGTTGGTTAGGCCGATTGCGAGAAGTTGTGCGGATTGTCCTCTTATTATTCTTTTTCCCGAAATTGCTATTCCTACTTCCCAAACTGCATGTATGAATTGGAAACCCAAAAGATTTAAAAAGACCTTCTCCCTAATTGATTTCCGTGATGTTTTCTGGCGAAAACCTCGTATCCGCAATCCCCGCTATGAACTCCGCTGGTTCAAGGCTGCTCACAAGCAAATCACGGCGGCGGCGAAAAAAAAGGGGTGGATTAAATGAGCGAATTCACCTGCCGCTGTGGTGCGATGATGGAAATGAAAAACGGACAACTAATCTGTCCGGATTGTGGGTCACAAATCCCGCGATTAATGGACGGCAAAGGCAAACGTGAATTGCAATTCGAGGAAAACTGCGAACGGTTCGGTTGTGAAGGAGAGGAAACCAATGACGAATGATAACAAAAAGTGGAAGGTAGATGTAATCGTTAGCAGAACACAAAAGGGCACATTGATTGCAACGATTAGCGCCCGATGCTCTTTGAGTGTAGATAGCGAACATGAAAATTACAAACATTACGATTGTAGGGAAATCGGAACGTACATCAATGACAACATAAAAGAGCAGCTTTGGTCTATAGCAACAAAGGAATTTGCCAAATTTTTGACTAAAAATTATTCAAAGTACATTGGAACAAAAAATGAGTGTCGCTTTGAAGACGGACACCCACGCCAATTTAATTTCGGAAAGTCTTTTATCAAATCCGTCGGAGACGAAGCCCTGATTAACTCTGTTGACTTTGACGAGGCTTGGGCCATTTTTGATAGGACACAGGAACAAAAGGACGTTGACAATGACGAATGACAACCTGGGAAAAATTGCAAAGTATCTTGATGAATGGAAGCCGATCGGCGTAAAAGAAATCCTTGGCCGTGACAACGCCCTTCTTTTATTCGACGAAGTTTGCCAGCTTAGTAATTTAGTTGAAGCTATGAAAAAGGAAAACGCAGAACTGAAGGCTGCTATTGATGAAGACAAATATATTTTTACACAACACGGAAAAACTTTGGCGGGCCTAGATAAAAAAGATGAAGAAAACGAGGGGAAACCGGAAAAGAAAAAAGATTATCAGTGGGGCAAAAATTGGTTAGCGGATCAAATGGCCCTTTTGCGCGGGGAATTCAAGGGAGGCGATGATGAACAGACTGAGTGAGAAAACGCGGGGACTCTTGGTGGTCTATACGGCCCGTTCTCACTGCGGCTTTTCGCGGGATGCTGAAAACGCCAAAGAGGATTTTACCAACCACCTCGCCGCGATGGAAAAAGAACTCGCGGATCAAGGGGCCAAGATGGAACAACTACAACACAACCAGACGGAACTTGGGAACTATTTTTTAGAAGTGCAAGAAAAAATGAGCCTGGGATATCTAGAGGATGCCAACCGGCACATTGATCGTGTATGCGCGTTGATCCTCAAGGAGCGGGAGATCGGAGGGGACGATGGGCAAGAGTAAAATCGAGTGGACGGATAGTAGTTGGAATCCATTGGCAGGTTGTACGAAAGCCTCAGCGGGATGCGAAAATTGCTACGCCTTGCGGATGTCCCGCCGCCAAGAGGGTATCGGGCTGTGCGAACGCTACAAAGGCACGACGACGCAGAAAGGCGGCAAGCTGGCGTGGACCGGGGAAGTTCATTTCGATGAACAGGAATTGCTCAAACCGCTGTCATGGAAAAAGCCGCGCCTGATTTTCGTTTGCAGTATGTCTGACTTGTGGCACGAAAAGGTTGACGAACAAGACCGGAAAGACATCCTCCATATCTGTGACCAATGCCCACAACATACGTTTATTTTTCTAACCAAACGGCCACGAATCATGCAAGCCCATTTTGCCAGCACAGGCGAAACTATCCCACCTAATTGGTGGCTGGGCGTTTCGGTTGAAAATCAAAAGTGTGCTGATGATCGAATTCCCGTCCTGTGCGAAATTCCGGCAAGGGTGCGTTTCGTTTCCCTTGAACCCCTTTTGGAGGAAGTTTCGCTCCATAATTATCTAGTCAAATATAAAACCCTGAACCGTACCGACATTCCTCCGGGGATGCCCACCCTTCATAAATGGATATTGAATACGGAAAGAATACCAAATTCAATTTCATGGTGCATCGTCGGCGGTGAATCCGGCCCCGGCGCACGTCCGATGCACCCGGAATGGGCAAGACGAATCCGCGACGATTGCAAGGCGGCGGGAGTACCCTATTTCCACAAGCAAAATGGCGCTTGGCAAGAATGTTCAAGCTCGGGCTGGTACACCCCGCAAGAACTTGATCGACAAATTCAGGTTGGAAATTGCCGAATGATGCGCGTCGGCAAGAAAGCCGCCGGGCACCTGCTCGACGGGCGAGAAATCCACGAATGGCCGGGAGGGGAAGATGGGTAAACGGTTACCTAACCATCAAGACCTTTGTTTTTTTACCTCTGGAATTTGCCATCATCACGGAAACGACGTTTGTATCAATTCCAATACGGTAGATACGCTTTTGGAAATAATTCAGGCGCAAAGCGAACTGCTGGCAGCTTACCGGATGAGACGAATTCGCGCACCTGAAAAATCATTGGATTTATTGTTCGACCATCGAAAATTGGTAGAATTCATATGCACCCCAAGGGGAAAGGAATAAGATAATGCCTCGTGAAATCGGCCTACCGTTCGCCACCCCAAGCATTCTGGCGATGCTGGAAGTACCGCCACGGAAAAGTAAAACGCGGCGGATTCCCTCAAACCGTTTGCCGAATGTTGGCGACATCGTTTGGGTGCGGGAAGGGCTAAAGTGTTTTGCCCACACGCCAAGAGCTTTTTACGTTGCCGATGAAAAAGGAGTGAAGGATAAAGATGGGTGGGGCCATGATTGGCACTGGAAAAATTGGGTACTTCCGTCAATCTTCATGCCGAAATCATGCGCCCGTATCTGGCTTCGCGTCACAGACAAGCGGCTTGAACCACTACAGGCCATAACCCACGAGGACATTCTTGCCGAAGGATATGTCCCCCTAACCACGGTAAAATCTGTCCTTAGTATGTTAGCCGCCCGTAACTGGTTTTATAACCTCTGGAATTCCCTCGCAAAACCGGGGAAGCGATGGGAGGACAACCCCGAAGTGGCGGTAATCGGATTCGAGATACTTTCAACAGAAGGGAGGCCGGAATGAGTCTCACGCAATGGGCGAAAAATCCACGATATGCAGGTGGATGGGTTGTTACCTCTCCCCGCGAGATTCTGGTTTGGACTGTAAAGGAAACGAGGCAACAGTCTATCACGGAATTTTTACTCAATGTTGAGAAAGGGAAGGGGATCGAACATTCTTGGCGGGCCTGGAAACGTCGGGGCTGGCAATGTCAACGGGCGGTAATTCAAACCCAGGGGAGGCCGGAATGAGACCGAAAAGCGATCTTAAAAAATTGGCCGATTGGGACGTTGTTGCGGAGCGTGAAGGGGAGAGGGAGAGGGAGGCGATGATGAAAAGTGAGCATGGGGAGATTGTCCATGTCACCATGAAGTTTGAGGATGGATACGTTCAAGAGCTTCTTGGCGATGATGCTAAAGCGTGGCTGGAGGACTTGAATGGCCAAGTGAGCATAGCTTTTGTTCACGGATTCAAGATGAAAGAGCATCCTTGGAGGGTGAAAAATGGATGAATGGGGTAAAGAAGTCGCAGAAATGGAAGAACAGGCCGCGCCACGCCGAAAAGCCGAACGCGCCGAACGGGCAAGGGTGGCGAGGGGGGCAATCCTGGACCAGGCATACAATAGTGTTCGGGAAGGATTATACACCCAGAAAGACACCCCCGAAAACGTCCTGTCTATTGCGGTCCAAGCCGTCCTCTCCCCCGCCAACCGCACCCTCCTGCGGGAATTCCTGGATAACGACGAGGTGGAAGGATGAAAAAGGAATCGTTCTCCATTTGTGAGGCCCCACGGGTTATACCCCAAAGGGGTTATTTGATTGGGGATTTTGCAATAAGCGGCAAGACAAACCATTGGAGAATCACCCATATCGCCACTGGTTTTAGCTGCAACGCGGGGATGAAAACTCGGAAAATCGCCCTGGGTTTAGTCCAAAAACTGGCCAAGATTCCGGGAACCAATAAGGGACATTTAGGGGAAGTTCACAGCGTCCCCCGGAAAACCTACAAGGCTATGGGATTGGTCATTCAGAATTTCAGGGAGGTGAAAGGATGACACCATTTGATTATGTTTGCTTAGGTATTGCACTTCTCGCAGTAGGATTCCTTTGGATTAAGGAACAAGACTATAAAGACCTAAAAAGAAAACACAAGATATTATTAGAGCTATTCATTCAAAGATTGCCGGAGCCAAAATGAACACCATCGCCGTCACAATCAAAGGTGATTTCATTATCATCAAAACGCCGGGGCCGTTTGCAAAGGAAACGATTAAAAAGGTTCCCGGCGCCTGGTGGAAAGGATCGCCCTTGTCTCATTGGCGGTTGCCACGTTCGCCGGCGGCGGCGGGTATTCTAAGCGAGTCGTGCAACGATGACGGCATTAAAATTATCGTTGATAAAAAGTCAAGTGAACAGTTTTATTCTCTTGTGGATCAATACACTTTACGAAAAGATGTTCAAGTGCACAAAACAGCTTACTACCTGCCCTTGCCAAGACTCACGGTCAAAAAACCGTGGCTGCATCAACTTCGTGGATACCATTTTTATAAAGATCTTGAGGCCGGGATGATCCCGTTCGACATGGGAACCGGCAAATCAAAGTTGGCAATCGACTTGATGTTTAACAATCCTGTTCAACCTTTTCGTGCGTTGATTATTTCCCCGCGCTATGTTGTCAGTGTATGGCCTAAACAGTTAAAGATACATGCACCATTGCCCTATGCTATTGCCGCGCCAGGGAAGCCCCTAACAATTGATCGGCGAATTAAAAGGCTACAACAGGAAGAAGATTTGGCTATTGCATCCGGGAAGCCATTCTTCGCTGTAATCAATTATGAAGCTGTTGTTAATAAAAAGATGCAACGCTATCTGCTGAAAAGAATGTGGGACTTTATCATCTGCGATGAGAGTCATAGATTCAAGTCACCCACCGGAAAGCAAGCCCGTTTTATCCGAACACAACTTCGACGGCGGGCATATCGCCGCTTTACTCTCTCTGGAACCCCGGCAACGAACACGCCTCTTGATATCTGGTCGCAGTATTATTTCCTTGATCCTGCAATTTTTGGAACGTCATATACTCGTTTCCGCCAAAAGTTTTGCATGATAGATATTTATGGACGACCCTACAATTGGTTGGAATCTAATGAAATGAACCGGCTTTTTTATTCCATCGCTTATCAGGTTCGAGCGCAAGACGTTCTTGACCTGCCGGAAAAAAACCACGTTGAATTGTTCTGTGACTTCGAGCCGGAGGCACGGCGCGTTTACAACGATATGAAAAGCAAGCTAATCGCCGAAGTCGAAGACGGAATAATCACGGCTGCGAATGCCGCTGTCAAACTGCTACGTCTTTTGCAAATCACGGGCGGGACCGCGCCGACCGAAGGCGGAGAAAAGAAAAGAATCAGCACGGCAAAGGAAGAATTACTTGGCGAACTTTTAGAAGACCTTGGGCCGAAAGAACCGCTTGTTGTGTTCGCTGTTTTCCATGACGACCTTGACGCGATTAAACGAATTGCTATATCCAAAGGCCGGACAGTTGGCGAGATGTCAGGGCGAACGAAAGGCGACCAAGTACAGGCATGGACGAACGGAGAGATTGATGTTCTTGCCGCGCAAATTAAAAGCGCTTCGCTCGGAGTTGATTTCACACGGGCACGATACGCCGCGTACTATTGTCCTGGTTATTCTGCCGGTGACTACGATCAAAGTGAACGCCGTTTATGGCGACCGGGACAGAATCATCCGGTCACATATTTCCGTTTAATGGTACGCAACACAGCGGACGCCGGCGCGTATGAAGCGATTGAAGGGATGTTGGATATAATTGAAGCCATACTTGGAGTGAGGAAGGGATATAAAGATGTTTGAAAATTTGGTTATCTTTGTCATTGCCTTCATTATCGGAAGTGGTTTAACGTTGTTATTCAGGTATATAATCTCGCCGTGGTGGACCAAAAAGGAACTTCGGCTTGACACAGAGAAAGAAAAACTTATCGCAAAACTGGCGCAGTATGACGGTGCGCCGACAACACTTATGGGAATCCGAAAGTGCATTCTTGAGAGTCCCGGTGCGATTAACTGCTTAGTGTTTGACGATCCAGAGCACAGACCGGGAGTAGTATTAATCCTAATCATTGCAGAAAAAGGGACAACCAAGTCGTGGCGCATAAGTTTGGTGGATAAGACGCGAAAACATTTGCCAGTCGGAGTTGACGCGAGGTTTCACTTTCTGTGGATTGATTTGATTACCGAAGGTGGAATTTTCTACAGAGTTTCAAACAAAGATACTGTGTTTACATGAGAAAGAAAAACAAAACGAGCAAAAACCCTAATGATCCTAAAGGGTTAAAAAAAAATGCGGATTCTAAAAAAGCCCTTGACATTTTTAATAAACAGGTTTATAAAGGATTATTGGCAAAATGAAGGGAAAAAAAATGGTAGCTACAAAACCAAAAAAGCTTACCGCACGAAAAGTTGCGATAATTCTGGACGTCACGGAGCCAACTTTGTCTTACTGGCGCGGAAAGAAAACCGGACCACGGTTTGTCGAAATAGACGGACGGTTTTTTTATCCAATAAAAGATTTGCGTGCCTTTTTGAATAGTCAAATTGAAGAAAAGAAAATGGACAGAACCAAGGCCGAAACTCGCCTTGCGCAGATGATGGATTAACGAACATGAAAAGGAACCCAAACAGATAGGAGAGCATTATGGGCCTTCAATGGAAACCAAGTGAAGAGGCGGCCCTAACCGAATTCATGGGCCGAAGAGGAATCAAACCCGGAACATTGATCAAGCGATACAAAAATGAATTTTGGGAAGATGCTGCGGCTTGGGTATTTTCCCAAGTCCCGTGGAATTTTCAAGGCACGAACAAGCGGCGCACCCCGGACAGTTGCCGGCACCGGTGGAAACAACTTTGTAAGAAACTGGTTGAGTCTAAACCAGCCGATCCAGGAAAGAACGTTCAAGTGCCAACGACGACACTGAAGCCGGACCCCGGCGACAATGGAAAAAAACAACAGCAATTAACATTCAAGAATACGATCCAACACTTCTTCGACAATGCACATCTAGCGCAGTTTCAACAGTCTGTTCGATTGCAAGCCCGGACCGTTGCAGCATGGGCTGAAATTCAAGGGATGATGGTGTTGAACAAAGAACAAGAGAGACAAGGACAACCGACCATCTATAACGACAAAGCTTTTTTTCAGGTGCGCGAAAAGTACAACCTAGCCGATAAAAGAGAACCGAAAAACTTTTAAGAGAAGACAAGTTATGAAGGATGAAAAAGAAACTAAAGTAAAAGAAATCCACGACGCAATGATGCATCAAGTATCAAACGTAATAGGAAGATTATCCCTTACTAGTGTTAGGCGTGAAAAACGTGGTGGACGTATCCTTTATTTCCTCGATACAACACAGGGGTGTGTTAAACTTGGCACAATTGAAGGATTAACGAATTGGAAAAAATTCCGTAATGCCGTTGCGGATTCCGTGGGTGTTTGGCTTCGGGAGCCACCAGATAAAAATCATTGGGATCATATTGTTCAACTACTATTAACCATAGCGAATCCAAGTGCGACAAGGGCATTGCAATTAGAGGAAAACAAAGACAAGGATCAACCAGAATGAAAACGATATGGCCGGGCGAACCGCTAAAAAAAGACGCAACCTTTTGCCGCTGTTTTCCCCCAAATCTACTCTCCCAAGTAGTAAAACCCCCCATCGCCCGGCCATTTTTACAAACTCAATGTGACGACCGAGTGGGAGATCCCAAGATGGAAACGTTAGCCCGTTGCCTTGGAGTAATTTCCTGCTCGGTCGTCATTTTTCTAAAGAGGAGAAACGAACCATGAAAGAGAAAACAGCCGAAAACAAATGGGCCGGTATTGCGGCATATTCCTTTCTCACCTTGTGGCCCGTCGTCACGGGCTTGCTCGTATCCCTTTTGTGGTGCGGGTGGGGCCTTATCTCCAGGATTTTCTTGACGGGTTTTCTAATGGTTTCCGCCCTCTTTCTCTACGCATTTTTTTCCACGGGCGCGGCGGTATGGAAGAAAAAGCAGGACGCCAAATTGAGAGGAGAAACCCATGAACCCGCTAATTGAAGAAGACATAAAAACTTACGTTGGCTTGGCCGACGACATCAAAGCCCTGGAAAAAAAAGTAAAAGACCTGAAGGCATCAAAAGGAAAAATCGAATCGCGGATACTCGAAAACTTTTCGGAAAACGGAATTTCATCCATAAAAATAGACGGATCAACCGTTTACCTCCATCGTCAACTATGGGCCGGAACAGATCGGCATGAAGACGAAGATGACGAATCCGAAGAACCAAAAATTCGAGCTATCGCCGCACTAAGGGCTGCGGGATGTGAAGATTTAATAAAAGAAAACTTTAACGTGATGACACTTTCCGCTTTTGTTCGAGAACTTGACCAAAACAAGGAGGAATTGCCGGCAGAATTCGAGGGCGCTATTAAAGTTGCCGAAGTTTTTTCGGCACGTGTTCGACGTTCGTAAATTTAACTTGGAGAAGGAGAAGACTATGGATAAACTTGGCCTCAGGTGGAATGAAATAGACGAAGGAATATCCGCGCGTATCACAGGCTATTGTGGATCTTTTGAAATTACAGATAATAAGGATAATAAGATCGTTCCTCTCACCGAGAAGAGTTATGCACTCTACCTTGCCCCGGATGGAGAAATGGGTTTGGGGGCACCTATCGGAGAACACAAAACCGTATATGCCGCTATCAGGGCCGCGCAATGCATAGCGGATTTTTTCAGTAAGAGTTAGACGTCCGTAACACTTAACTTGGAGAAGGAGAACCCAACATGCCGAAGAAAAATGGAAATGGAAAAACAGCCCTTGTGCCGTTCCAAAAACAGTACCCGGTGCTTGCCGGCGGCGCACAAAAAGCCGTTGAGCTTATTCAGGAATCACTCGGAAACGCAGAAATCACACCGTGGGATTTGGACGTCGTGACGATGCCGACCGGCGGCGCCGTTTTCTGGTCAGTCACCAACGAAGCCGGTGACGAAGACACAACCAAGGAACTCACCGGAGTCGTTATCTTTCAACAGCGCACAAGAGCTTACTGGATCAAAGGTGAAATCGACAACTCACCGCCGGATTGTTCTTCATGCGATCTTATCACCGGCATAGGTGATTTAACAGGATCTGGCGAAAGAACCGTCCACGAGTGCCGACCTTGTCCCTTTTCGCAGTGGGGATCTTGCACTAAGGGCGGAAAAGGGCAGGCGTGCAAAGTTAAAAATATCGTTTTCCTTTTGCGCCACGGGGAATATCTCCCCACGATTATCGTGATGCCTGTTATGAGCATCAAAGTTTGGCAAAAGTTCGTTCTTCGTCAAGCCGGTCATGGTAAAGCTCTAACTTCTTATGAAATCGCCATTTCTCTCAAAGAAGCAATGAGTCCTGCCGGCAAGTACAGCGTTATTTCCGTTCGCAAAACCCGTGATCTTACGGACGATGAACAAAGTCTTTTGCTTCCTTACGCCAAATCACTTCGCCCATTATTCGAGGCCGTTAAGAAGGATATGAGCGAAGGCGATGAAGAATAAAAGTAAAGGTGATAAAAATACGGATGCAGTCCGGTTTCTCGGGGAGCTATTCCCCGAGATTCCGGACAATTCCCATCTCCTCGTTTGGGAACTATCGTCAAAGTCTTCACGATGGTTCACCGACATAAGCACTGCGGCCACGTTCGCACAAGGCCGCAACGATGTTTATGTGGGTTGTGCGTTATCACCTAAAGACTTTGGATCAAAAAACAGGTGTCCGGCGAATCAAGTAACCGCGATTAGTGGTCTTTGGGTTGATATAGATTACCAGCATGTTGTTCATAAAAAAAGAAACTTACCTTCCACGATTGAAGCCGCTACCAGGCTGGCGAAAAGCATTCTGCCGCCGACCGTTATTGTTTCCACAGGGCACGGCGTTCAGGCGTGGTGGATGTTCAAGGAACTATGGATTTTTGATAACGATAATGAACGTGAACGTGCCGCCGGATACGTTCAAAACTGGCAAGAATCAATCCGCCGGCAAGCCGCTCAAAAGAAATGGGAGATTGACGCAACGCATGACCTCGCAAGAGTTCTTAGGATTCCTGGAACATTAAACGCCAAAGAAGGAAAACCAAAACCTGTTGTTGTTGTCGAAGCCGATTGGAACAAACGTTACGATCCATCCGACTTTGATCAATATTTTGCCGAGCAGTTGTCTTTGGGTTCAAAAGTTCGCGTTTCATCCTTTGCCAATTTACCCAAAGTAGAAATTCGTCTTAAGCACGGACCCGACCCGAAAAAATGGACGGCCCTAAAGTCTGCCGATCCAAGAATTGAATTGAGCTTTGAGCGAAAACGTCGTGATTTGCCTGATACTTCTACATCTGCATACGATATGTCTCTTGCTTCTTTTGCTGCACAAGCCGATTGGACAGATCAAGAAATTTGTGATTTGCTTGTAGCTCACCGTATTCGGCATGATTCACGTGACCCCCGATTAAAACGACCGAATTACTTTGCTCATACCATTGCACGGGCACGCGAAAGTTATAAACAAGATGAAGCTATGGCGCGTGTTGAAGATCTTGTAGATTTTGGAGTTGCGGACGGCGTTGAAGAGGGCGATGTTGAAGGAAAAAAAGTTGCTTTGATTAAGGCCCTTGGCGAAAAACTTAAAGTCCCATTAACGCGGCTTGTGCGATATATGACCGATCCACCACAGTATCGGTTGGAAATAGCGACTGGCCAGCATGTAATTTTAGGTACAGTTGAAAATTTAATCGAACAACGAAAGTTCAGAAATGCCGTTGCATCAATCACGGGCAAACTTATTGCCCCCACGGAATCAAAGCGTTGGCCGAAAATGGCGCAAGGATTATTGAATGCGTGTTATGATTTGGACGCTGGAATGGAAGCGACGGACAAGGGAAGTGTTTTGCTTTGGCTTACACAATATTTTTCGGAACTGCCTCCATTAAAGGCAGATGAACAGGAGGAAGCCCTTAGGGCTCGTTACCCTTTTTTCTGGCAGTATCGTGGAACGAAGATGATTTGCATGTTTTTATCTGAGTTTTCCAAGTGGTTGCGAATCGCACAAAACGAACGAATAGATAGCCGGCGTCTTGGGATCTTGCTTCGCGGGTTCGGCGGGAAAAGCAAGACGGTCAAGATTGGTAAAAATGCCGTTTGGGTGTGGGTGTTCGACTGGCAAAAGCTCCAAAAAAGGACGGAAGAAAAAAAAGATGAAAAAAAAGATTGACGGAAGTTGGCCTTACTTTTGGCCCTTTTTGACAGTTGGCCTTACTTTTGGGGTAAAAAAACCCTCTATAGGGGATGGTAAGGTTTGCTATTTCTTGGCCTTACCACTTTTCTTTTATTATTTCATGTACTTAAATCAAAAAGTAAGAAGTAAGGCCAACATAATATCCGAAAAACAAAACTCAAACTTTTTACGCCTTACTTCTTACTTTCGAGGTTAAGCCGATGAAATCACAAGGGAAAACAAGTAAGACTTCGTTTTTGGACTTATTACTTATTGAGGTAAGTCTATGAAATCATTAAATCCATTGGTAAGGCCAAAAACCACTTTTTCGACTGTTCGCCTTACCAGGTGTTTTTCGTCAAAAAACGTTGGCACGAACCTTGCTAATTGGACCGTCCCGTTTTTCTTGGACTTCCAAATTTCAGTTCAAGGCCCCGTATATAGGGGCGTGGAAATAAATGCGCGGACCCACAAGAAAATGCTTGACAAGGGATATATGATAAGCTAAACTGCCGGGGAGGATAGAAATGGACGAACAAACCAAAAATAGATTCGGCAACGCCAAAGGTGATCCGCCGGCCCTTATGTTCCTTAAATGTTTGCGCTGCTCTTACCAATGGGTGCCGCGCACAACCTGGCCCAAGACTTGTCCAAATTGCAAGAGCCGGTATTGGAACCGGCCGAGAAAAAAGAAAAATGAAAAAGCCGACCGCTAAAGTTCAAGTTTTTTCCGCTTTGGAAAAAGGCGCAACGACTTCCGTAGAAGTATCCGCCGCAACGGGTTTTTCAAAGATACGCTGTGCTGTTGTTTTGAGAGAATTGGAATTGCTCGAAATGATTCAGCGCAATGGCATACTAAGCAAAACGATTGTTTGGAAAATAAAAGAACCGATAAACATTCAAAAAATTCATAAACACGTTGGAAGAATAAGGACGTTGCCGGACGCCGAACCAAGAGCGTGCAAAGCTTGCGGGAAAGTGTTTACGCCGATCAGAAAAAAGTGGAAGCGAACTTATTGCTCATTGAAATGTCAACAAACAGCATGGAATCCTAACTGGATTCCTGGTCAACAAAAAAATGTAAGATACCTTAAATATAAAGGACGATCTGCGCATCGAGCCGTGGCCGAAGAAATGATGGGAAGGTCGCTAAAAAGCGGAGAAGTTGTGCATCATATAGATTGTAATACTCACAACAATGATCCGTTAAATCTGCTGGTACTTCCCTCTATGAGTGAACACACTAAATTGCACGCCAGGATGAGAAGGGCAAAATGAAAACGTATCCATTTAATCCGCCGATAAGGAAAATATGGTGGGCTGAAAGTGTGGAGGATTTCCGATAATGGAACTCCGCATTTTCGGCCCTCCATAATTGCATAATGGATTACGTAAGTGATCCATTATGCTCCTGGAACAGGAAAAACTTCGCGTCTCGCCGAGCGAATCGAAAAGGCCGCTCAAAAGTTCGGGAGTGATAGCGTTTTGGTGTCATCATTCACAAGAGCAGCGGCCCGCGAAATTGCCTCCCGAGGCATCCCCGTGGAAAAACGAAACGTCGGCACTTTGCATTCGATTTGCTACCATGCCCTTGACTGTCCGGAGATTGCCGAAGGACACCTCGACGAATTTAGTAAGGAGTATCCACAGTTTGCCTTAAGCGGCAAAGGCGGGAAATCCATCGAGAACCCCCTGAAGGAGGCGACTGCGACGATGGCAACCCGTGGGGACGCCCTCATTCAGCAAATGGGAAACCTCCGCGCCCGGATGATCCCGTCTGAAATGTGGCCGGCGCCGGTCAGGGCATTCCATAGGGCGTGGTCAGAATGGAAGGAGGTTCACTGGTACCGCGATTTCTCAGATTTAATAGACCTGGGTATGGAACTGACGTCCGCCCCTGGGAGGCCTACTGTGGGCTTCTGGGACGAGGCCCAGGACTTCTCACGCCAGCAAATGGCACTTGTTCGCCAATGGGCGAAAAACATGGACTATATTTTAATGAGCGGGGACGATGATCAGATGATTTTCGGATTCGCTGGAAGCACGCCCGACGCCTTCCTTGAACCGCCGATCCCCGATAAGCAGAAAGAAGTGTTGACACAATCGTTCCGTGTGCCGCGTGCTATTCATGCCGTCGCCTCGAAATGGATACAACAAATAAAGAAGCGTGAACCAAAGGAATACCAGCCACGGGATTATGACGGTGAGGCGTCGTTCAGTCGTGGCAACATTAGTAACCCTCGTTTGTTTCTAAATGAGGTGGAACAGTGGACGAAGGACGAAAACGAAACGGTAATGATCCTCGCCCCGTGTGCGTATATGTTGCAATCAACGATTACCCTTTTGCGGGAAAAAGGTTTGCCGTTCTGGAATCCGTATCGAAAGATCAACGGTGCGTGGAATCCTTTGAAGCGGCGAGAGGGCGCAAAGATGGCCGTTGATCGGCTAACGTCTTTCATAAATCCGACGCACGGTTTTCCGCCTGTTTGGTCCATGAACGAGATAGCGGTTTTCCTCCGACATATGAGGGCGAAAGGATCTATTATTCGTGGCGCAAAGAATCTTCCGGGTCAATACGTGAAAGACAACGTTGAAATGCCCGATGAACTTGGAAACGATTACCGTGAGATGCTACTTTCATTTTTCGAGTCGGACGTTGCCGACAAACTTATGACGCAACTCGAACAAGGACCGGACGCCCATTGGTACTTTGAACAAATATTGCCGACAAAGCGGCCTCTTTATAAATTCCCTTTGAAAGTTTTGGATAAACAAGGTGAGGACGGTTTGATTGACCAGCCGAAGATAACTATTGGTAC
>Ga0208769_1000117_pt1 | contig 40412 bp, 52 predicted proteins | sample AntAceMetag02UKC_FD_184768 | JGI IMG/M metagenome (GOLD analysis project Ga0208769, IMG submission 184768) | Saline lake microbial communities from Ace Lake, Antarctica- Antarctic Ace Lake Metagenome 02UKC (SPAdes) (version 2) | ecosystem: Environmental > Aquatic > Non-marine Saline and Alkaline...
CCAATCTCCTGTTGATGGTGCTTCGGCTGTAGCCCTTTCGCTTTCCTTCATTAAGGCAACTTCCACTTGCTGTCCTATAATTTTTGCCATTGTAATTAAATATAAAAAATTATTTCTTTAACTTAGTAAGTCTTCTCGCTTCCGTTAATGAAGAAGCCATTACATTATATTCGCTAAAATAATACTTCTTCTTAGTTCCTTTCCTCTTTTTCCTTTTCATAATAATACGGAACTAACAATTTAGCTTACATCTCTTATTTCCATAAATACTAATTCTATATCACAATACCGAGTATTCTGGGTACTGTCAAGCCAATCTGTATTTCCTATAACAGGATACAACAACATAGCTTCTCCGTTTGCTTGTCTATCCTTATCAAACGCGTCTGTTACTGCGTCTGTTAATAAATACAAATCGTTTTCTGCTTGTGAAATTCCATAACCTTCCTCACTCAAAATGTATCTCAAACTCACCATGAACGTATATTTCCTCTCGTTTGTTTTTGTTGAATGTACTTCTGCTTCACTTCCTTGGAATATAACAATCGCACAAGGGTATTCTACTTCTTTTACTGGGTAGCTATACACATTACCCGCTAACACTTTCGTATCCACACCAGATACTTCTATCGTCACGTTCTCTAGTTTGTCTACAATATAATCTCTTAAATCCGTTATCATTTAATAACTTCATTTAACATTTTATCTAGTGTACTATCCATAAACTTTATACTATTTTTATATCCTCTGAACATAAACTTGTTCGCAGATGTACCAGGGTGATACACCACTTTTACAGGGTGGTCTGCACCTTCCCAAAATAAAGCCTTCTTATTCTTTGGTCTTATTATATGTGGGACTGTTCCTTCGTGGACTGCCGCCGCATAATCTGTATTTGTACTTACATATCCTGAACCTAACCCTAATGCCCTTGTGAATATACTATCTCTTAAAGTACCCCCGAACTTCGGGGCTACAGGACTTTCTATTTGGGCTTCTCTTTGTATTTTGAAAAGGGCTACATTTGTCCACTTATTCACTCCGTTCTTTATCTTATCCGGCATAGCGTTAAAACCCGCTACTAAATCTCTTAACCCCTGTACGTTAGCCATTATTTGAACCATTACATCTCTCTCAACATCACTTTAAGATACGATATATTCCCTGTATCGTAGTCCACTACACTTCTCACGCTAAATGTTTTATCTCCACTATCCCAAACTATCTTATCGTCTTTTAATATATCTTCATCATTTTTACAGAAAAACACCATATCCTTACTTAAAACTCCATCTGCCCTCAAAGCTTCTTCCATTTGTAAATTCTGTACTCTACCTTTAATCGTTACATAAGTACTTGGGTAATTCCATTCTTTACCTGTTTTCGTGGGTCTATATCTCTTTACACTATCTTTATAGAAGTCACCAATCATTAATAATCCCTTCTTTTATATAAGTCTAGGACATCTTTGAATTCATCTATAATACCTCCCCCTAATCCTTTCTCACTTGTATAGGTAACTGAATAATCTCCTAAACTCTCACTCCTAATACCACTTCCTTTCCTTTCGTTATACAAAGCCCCACACATATTGATAAACGCACTCTTTAACGCACTTGGTACTGTAGCAAAACCTCCCGAATAAGAGAAATTCAACTTCTTTCTAGCTGACGATTTATCACTTAAAAACAATACAGCCCCTTCGTCCCAATAAACTTCGTATTCGTCTGAATCAATTTCTTCATCTTCCCAATACGCAGTAAAGGTATCTCCTGAAGCGATTGGATAATGTTTTAATAGAAACTCTCTAGTTGAACCATCTGATTCATGATACTCCTTTACAACATCTTCCTTCTCTATATCTCTACCTAAATAATTCTTAATGATAGAATCTACTTCTTCTGTTATAGCCTTTAGTAATTCTGTATCATCGTCATAGTCTATGTTTAATCTACTTTTAACTTCTTCAACTTTAGCTAACATCGTATCGGCTTCTCAATTTAGTTTTCTATTACCCTTTTACTTCTATCTGGTTTAATCAGCATAGTAGTTTTGTAATTCTTATACTCTTTAGCCTTCTTCAAAGTACCCACTCTTACATCGTTTCTATCCTTTAACTTCTTACCTTCTATTTTATCTACAATACTTACTGATTCCTTCTTAATGAATTGTACTACTTCTAAAGGCACTTCATCTCCACGCGAATATCTAACGCCTTGATAAATGAAGCGTCTATTTGCTTGGTACATAGTAATTTCTTACTAAAGTTATAGTCTGATAACAAGGGGGCTTTTATTGTCCCCCTGTCTATCAACCCGCAACTTTAAGCCGCCGCAGTTGTGAGAACTGATATATAGTCACCAACGTGAACTGCTATATCTAACCTCTCAATGCTTCTCACCGCTTTCATGTCCTGTTCAAATAGGTTATTACTACCTACTGTCGCTTCCTTAGACATATCAAACGATACTTGCTTTCTATCTCCAATTACCATACCTCTTTTGAAGTTACCAAAAGCCAAAAAGCTAGTGGAAACTGCATCGTCATCGGTTTCTGGTGATTTACTAGATAGTGCTACTGGATATCCCATTAGGATTCCCTTATCACCTTCGTTCAAGGTTTTATACAAAGGAATGCCATCTGTGGTCTTTAGTTTTTCAACTAAACCAAACACTGAATCCGACATTATCCAACTTCCGCCTTTTCTATGCTGATGTGCGACCGCGTTCTTCACATCAGTAAGATAATCTGCACTAACATCTGCAAAATTCGTATCACCCGAACTCATAGGAACATCGGTAACATCTGCTGATTCGTAAACTCCTGTAATAGCGGGACTAGAACCACTACCATTAAGGAACTGATTATCTTCCTCACCCGCAATACCTTCTGCGAGTAACTCTATGATGTAGTCAATTACATCTACATTAGCGTCATCAATCAACTCACTTGACATAGCACTAATTGCCGCTAATTTCTTAGCTACAAGTGCTGTACTACCAAAGTTTGGGTTTGTTTCTGCTATTGTATCGGTTTCACCTTCCCAAGAGAGAGTTACACCTGTTCCACCTGCTTTAGGTAGGTTCAAAGTATCACTAACCATAGGAATGATTCTTGCTAACTTTCTAGCAATACCGAAATCCTCAACTGCCCTTGCAATTTCTGCAAGCCAGTATTCAGGTACTAGGTATCCACCTGCACCCGCCGAAAGATTTGAGTTCACAGCTTTTGCACCGAGTTCTACCATTTTCTTGGTATCTCCATTGTTCAAAGCCCTTATGTATTCCACCATCTTTTCCTTCTTTGACATAGACGAAATGTCTAATGCTTTTGGATATTTGATAACATCAATTGTTTTGATTTTCTCCAAAAGTGGTTGAACTGATTCATCAATCATACTTTTCAAAGAATCCTTTGTGACGAATTCCTTTTTCTCAACTTCTTTCTTTTTTTCTACTTCCTTTTCCATTTGTAAAAAATAATAATCTTAAATATACTTTCCAATCGCTTCATTGAGTAGTGTACCTACATCTTCTTTAGTGGCAAGTTGGTTCTCATCTTGCCCGTCAGCAGGGTTCTCCTCCTGATTTAGATGTAAAGTATCTAACTCTTTAATTGTTTGGACTAATTTGGTTTTCAAGTCGCCTATCTGTTTTATCTCATCTTCATCTGCTTCTAGTTCTACAAGTTCCCTTAATTCCTTACTCATATTTCTATACATAGGAATTATGTTTTTATAATGTTTCAATAGCGCTTCATCTTTATCAATCTCATCTTCCTTCTCTTTAACTTTTCCAATAATCTCCTTCACTTCTTTAACACCCTTCAAATCTACTTCTACTTTTTTCACATCTTTATTTAATGAAAACGAATATCCCTTTTTAACAGCCCTCATTAAGGCACTTGGGTTTGCAGGGATAGGAACCCAACTTATTTCTAATAGTTCCGCTTTCTTAATTACATCTTCATCTTCTTCATCTCTCTCTTTCACAATCAAACCTACACTCACTGCGTTTAGAATCTTATCATTAACCAACTCCTCAACTTCTTTAGCTTTAATTGTTTTTGCAAATATTCCATCAACAACAAGTTCCTTACCTTCAACTCTAGCGTTCACCCATTTTCCAACAGGTAGACTTCCATAGTCATGTCCGAAAAGCATTACAGGATTCTTGACAAAATTCTCTAAGTCCCAGCCATCTGCCTTTATAATCTCCCCATATCTGTCCTTCATTTCGTTAGAAGCCACTACCGTAACTCCCTTTTTTGAAACACTTTTAACGCTACCGAAAATTGTACATTTATCCATTTTTTGAAACACTCAAGTTATATTCCCTTCCATTAGGTATAATCTCTATCCAAATTAGCAAAATTCATTAAACAAGTCAAACTTTATTTTACCCTCCCTGTGACATTAATTCCTGTTCTACCTGATACCCCTTTTGACTTCACGCGTCCACTTACATTCAAACCTTTCACTATTCCCACCACCCCTTTACTTTTAAGTAGTCCTGAAACATTATAAGCCCTTACTCTAGCACTCACATACATTTGTTTCGCACCTTGCCCGATACCCTTTACATATATACTTCTATCTCCGTAAGTAATAACTACACCACTTGTATAAACCAATCTTTCCGAGTAAATATCTATACTTCCAATTACATAAATACCGACTTCTTTAGTAGACGTTTTCTTACCTTTTACCCAAACTAATCTATCGGAATTACCTAACAAAACACCCCATACATAAATCCCTCTCTCCGAGGTTGATAGAATCCTACCCTCTACATATACACCTTTATCACTATATGTAGTATCTATACCACTTACCCAAATACCCCTATCTCCTGTTACAAGTATTCTACCTTCTGTGTAAATACCTTTTGTACTTAATGAAGCCAGTTTTCCTTGTGTGTAGACAAGTCTTTCCGTATATACAAATGCCGTTCCTTCTACATACAAACCCCTCTCTGAAACTCCAAATATCCTACCTTCTACATATATCAGTTTTGTTGAATCGCCTGTATCTTTACCCCAAGCCCATATAAATCTACCTGTTAAACCTCCTATACTACCTATTACATAAATACCCCTATCTGAATGTGGATATGCTACACCCTCTACATACAAACCCTTTTCCGAACTCTCTAATATTCTACCTATTACATATATTCCCTTTTCGCTAAACGATACCAATTTACCTTGTACCCAAACCAATCTATCTGAAAACAGATATGCTATACCTTCTACATAAATTCCCTTCTCACTATTACTTAAAATCCTACCTTCTACATACAGTCCTCTTTTACTACTTCCACTTTCTTTACCTTCTACATAAATCAATCTCTCACTATAAGAACCCTCTTTACCTTGAACCCAAACCAATCTCTCACTTCCTACAACCCCACCACCACTCACATAAACAACCCTCTCACTACTACCTTCACTTAATCCTTTTACCCAAATTAGCCTTTCGCTACCATCACCTAAAGCACCTTCTGTATAAATCAATCGTTCTGAATTAGCTATTATTTTACCTATTACATACAGCAATTTATCCGAATAACTATCATCTATACCCCATACCCATAGGAATCTACCTGTTATACCTCCTTCTTCTCCTTGAACATAAATACCCCTACTTGAAAAACTCGTAGCCACTCCTTCTACATATATACCCCTTGAACTTCCTATTACTCCACCTCCACTTACATATAGCAATTTATCCGAATAACTATCAATCTTTCCCTTTGTGTAAATCAATCGTTCTGAATATACAATTCCTCCTCCACTTACATACAATAATCTATCAGAATTACTACCTATTTTACCTATCGTGTGAATCAGTCTTTCCGAGTAAATAACTCCACCACCACTAATATAAATAATCCTATCTGAATAAACCCCTAGTTTACCCTTTGTCCATATTAATCTATCTGAACTACTACCTAATTCACCTTCCGAATATATGAGTCTTTCACTACTACTCGCTAGTTTTCCTTGTGTGTAAATACCCCTTGTAGAACTACTTGTTAGTTTTCCTTGTGAATAAAGTAATCTATCTGAATAGACGATACCACCACCACTTACATATAAAAGCTTCTCACTATTTGAATCTAATTTACCTTGAACATAGACTAACTTCTCTGAATAAACTATGCCACCTCCACTAACATATACAAGCCTATCGCTATAAGTCGCTAGTTTACCCTGAACATATATACTTATTCCGTAAAATTCCGTTGTTTTTCCTTGAACCCATAATAGCTTCTCGCTATAGGAAGCTATCTTACCTTTACTATAAATAAGCCTAGCCGAATTGCTATCAATTTTACCTTCTGTGTAGATTAACCTATTTGAATAAATGATACCTCCACCACTAGCGTATAACAGTCTTGCCGAACTACTTAATAGTTTCCCTTGTGTGTGTAACAACCTATCCGAGTAAACTATACCTCCTCCACTTGTATAGATAAGTCTATCGGAATTACTAATTATCTTACCCTGTGAATATATCAGTCTATCCGAATATACTATTCCACCACCACTCGCATATAGTAATCTATCTGAATTAACACCTAACTTACCTTGTCCCCAAATCTCTCTATCTGAATATCCAAGTATTTTACCTATCGTATATACTAATCTATCTGAATTCGTTAGAAGTTTACCCTGTGTATAAATCAGTCTATTGCTATTTGCTTCCTCACTTGCCGACTTACCTTCTACATAAATCCCTCTTTCCGAGAAAGTCGTAATTACTCCCCAAGTATAAAGTAATCTATCACTGTTACTTAATATCCTTCCAATAGTATAAATCAACCTATCTGAATAAATAACCCCACCTCCAGATACATAGATACCCTTATCACTAAAAGAACTTGTTTTACCCCATGTGTAGACACCCTTATCACTATAAGAAACCATCTTACCCTGTGAGTATAATAACCTGTCGGAATAAACGATACCTCCACCTACAACGTATAATAATCTGTCGCTATATAAATCTATTTTTCCTTCTGTGTATAGCAATCTATCACTATAAGCAGTTATCTCACCTTGTGAATAAATAAGTCTATCCGAGAAAACTACCCCTCCACCAGAAACATATAACAGTCTTGCCGAAGTTTCTGTAAGTTTACCTTGAACCCATATACTTATACCGTAACCTTCTGTAGTCTTTCCGTGAACCCAAATCAATTTATCGCTATATAAATCAATCTTTCCTTCTGTATATATCAGTCTACTGCTATTAGAATCTATAGCCCCCTCTGTGTAGAGTAGTTTATCACTACTTGTAATTACCTTTCCTTCTGTATAGATTAATCTCTCACTTTCCGTATCTAACTTACCTTGTGAATAAATAAGCCTATCTGATGAAGTCTTAAAGCAATTCACATTATCTACAATCATATCTGTCGTAGACAATTCTTCGCTTTCAGTTCCCGCAGTAATATAGACAGCACAGTTCCCTAAAGGTATGGATATAACTCCACTATCCAAATTGTTCCAACTCAATCCATCGGCAGAAGCGTCTACATAATAAGTTCCCCCTGCTTCTCTAAAACGAATCCATCTATGGTTTGTGGCATTATATGTTGTACTATCCACAAAAATCTCATCTACTCCTTCGTATGCATACCATACCAAAGTCCCTCCAGTAATAAGGACACCCGAAGCTAATCCCGATGTAGATATTACTTGAAGTGGATACGCAGAATACGAAACTAATTCCTGATTACCAGCGTCTACAACTTCTAAAGAGACAGACGAATCTTTTAAGTCGTAAATTAAATCTGTATATAAATCACTCCAGGTATCAGCCCCAATTTCCGCAGTAACCTCTATTTGATTATTAGTTTCCGCAACAGTTCCAAAAGTGTCCCATAAATCCCCATCTATAGAATCGTCATTGAAGTTATCCTTTAGGGTGGATATTTTGTCCCTCGCTATTGTGTATATCCCTCTATCACTACTTGCGTCTACTTTACCTTCCGTGTAAATCAATCTGTCACTACTACTAGCGAGTTTACCTTGTGTATAAAGTAATTTATCAGAATAAACTATTCCTCCACCAACAGCATAAAGCAATCTATCGCTTGTAGTATGAGTATATAGACTTAAAACTTCCTCTGGACTTAATGCCCTATGCCATAAAGCTACCTCATCTAAAACTCCATCGTAAAAAGAACCATTTGTACCCGCACCATTAAGACACCCAATTCTTCTACCTGTAATATCTTCGTAACCTGGGTCTACTGTCCATGCTTCCGATTTTTCTTCTTCTCCGTCAATATAAAGTCTGATATGAGTTCCATCATAAACACCTGTAACCAAGTGCCAATCTCCATCATTTACTGCTGTTGTACTTCTTATCCATATATAATCGGTTTCAAATACCTCTCCTCCAGCAGGATTACATACCCAGAAATCTATTATTCCGTCTGCCCTCTGTCCAAGAATCCAACCTGCCCTAGTTGGGTTATTAGAATAAGCGTTGAAGAAATAGCTTGTAGCGTTATCTGTACCTTTTACCCAAGCACTTGCTGTAAATGGGCCTGTAGGTCGCATATCGTCAAAAAATTCCGTATTCATTAACTGATACGCATTAGCGTCAGAAAGTAACCCATCATAAAATACAAAATTATCCAAACTTCCACCAAAAGGAAAAGAAGCACCTCCTGTATGAACCCCGAACTCAGAGTTTACAGCATTTGTAAGACTACCACTTCTTGCTGAACAATCAGCTAAACCTTTATATTCCCCATCCATATAGCAGTACGCTCCTACATTTCTATCTACTCTTATTACATATCTATGCCATTCTCCATCTGTAACAGTTCCAAAAGGAAGGGTAAACTGTTCGTTTGTACCATCATCTAGATTGATTCGCATTGTTCCACTTCGTATCCAAATACCCCAACCCGCTGAACCTGCCCCACCTTTTCCACAAAACTGATGATAAACCGAAGCCGCGTCATTAGTCTTAAGTGAAAACGATATAGAGAAGTCATTTGTTGTGATGTTTAGGGCGGAAGTATTAAGTACAATTCTTGAAGTTGACCCATTGAATATAGCACAATCTCCGTAATCTCCAGCCCCATAAGACATAGCGGTATCAGTACCATTTACACCACCGAAAGTAGCATTTGAATTTCCCTCAAATTTGTAATAATTAGTGATAGTTGACCAACCTATTGCATAAGCGTCATCACCGTCAAAATCTACGGCTTTTCCAAATTTTCCGTCTACTTCTGATGGGTCTGAAATCAATCCTAACTGGTTATGTCTACCTGTGGCGTCTGTTCTTAAATCGCCTGTGTTGAAAGGGTAATAAACCTTTAAGTCGGCGTCATCTAATAGGGAACCTTCTATTTCTGTGGGGTCAAATTCAATAGCCATTTAGTCCTTTCTTTATTTCAATTTCTTAGGACTTTTCTTTCCTTCTTTTTTAGGTTTTGCTACTGTTACCCAACTTTTATTCGTATCTGCTTGGTCCAACCATAATTGAACTCTACTCTCTTTAAGTATAGCTTCTACGAATATAAAATACTTCATATTTGTACCATCGTCGTCGTATTCTACACGCCTTCCATAGTTATATGATATAGGTATTTCTCCACCGAACTTTGGGTCGTTTGAGGGTAGGTTATAATGTTTATCCCCTTCCCATATACCCATTGAGGTTATCTTTAATTCTTTTTCTTTTATATAGGATTGTAGTTTCCACCAAGGGGAATCTTCGCCTTTTACTTTCTTAGCGATTCCCTTGCCTTCTACTATTGTTTCTCCGTTACTTAAACCTGCAACCCATTTTATTGATGTGTTCTCCGGTAATTTCATTAAATTGTTAAATGATTTTATTGATAAGTAAATGCTATTCGCATTTTGTCTGTACTCTTAACACCGACTGATTCTGGTGCAAGACTTACACTGACATAGAAGTCGTGAGTCGTCGCTGGTGTATCACTATCCGTAATACTCAACGCTGTTCCTGAACCATCTACTTCTGTCCATGCCGCGTCTGCTAACTCTGCCATATATACCTTTATTGCTACCGGTCCTGTCGCAGGAGTCGTGCCATCATAAGCATACATAGTTATATCAGTTACAGTAATATTGGTATCATAAGTAATATCAATATGTAAGGTGCATTCTGCTTCTAGAATATCTGCCATATCCTCTGTGCCATCTCCCCAATCACCTGTACCTGAAGCTACATACTTCACGTTATTAGGTGTGTTTGCTGTTGAATCATCAGCCCCACCACTACCTCTGACGTGTGTACCATCATTGTAACCGTCTACAGTTATAGGGTTTCCAAACGTACCATCTGTGAAAGCGAGAAAATCGCCATCTTCAAGTTCGGTTGGTGTTACACCCTGTAAGTACCATGTTTGTACTAAAGCCATTTTAGTTTATTATAAAAATTTAGATTATACACTTATAGTAGTGCGTACTGTCACATCTTCTTTCACAACGAACTTTCCTACTTGTGATGAAAAGATATAACCCTCATTATCTTTTATTTGTATATCATACGAATATTCCCCAATCGCTATATCTGTATCTGTCGCTTCTAACCATACTTCAACTACTCCATCTGTACCACTTCCGTCAAACTCAAAATCCTTTTTTATTAAAGCGTCGTCATCGTCATCATCTCTGTCTTCCTTTACTGTAAAGAATATCTCTGAACCAGTCAAGTCTACAGCTACATCATCTACATCTGTAAACGTGAACTCTAACTCGCTATCATCTCCTCTTATTATTTCTAATATATTCATTTCTATATAATAATAATTAAACTACAAAAGGTATTGAAGCACACCTACAATTAATCCTATTTTCTGGGGAAGCTTTTATATCTCCAGGGTGCATTAGCTTCTCTCCATTCACAACATAGGGACTTCTTACAGGGACTACAGGTACTTTTACATGACTGTGCCAATCTCTTACCTTCTCATCTCCTACTGTAAGCCATTCTTTCTTCTCTAACACCCCTTGTTTTTCTGCTTCTTCGTATCTCAACTGTTGTGCCCTACCTGCAATATTATTCACTTCTGTTCTTGCTATTACCTTCGTTCTATTCTTATAATAACTATCAAACAATTCATCTAATACAACCGATATTTTTACAGTTCCAAATCCTTGTTCTACACCTTCTTGAAATATAGCTGTTAAATCATCTAAAGTAGATTGTGCTATTTCTCCTGAAAATACATGTACCGAAGTCTTTATATATCCAACCATATCTGGGGTGAATTTGAAAGGTACTGTGCCTGTTACTACTCTATCTGCCACGTCCCAATACTCCTCCATTAACTCATTTACCAAGTCTTTCACCTGTTCCTTAATGTATTTCATTTCATCTTTAGTGTCATACTCAAACGAAATGTCTTTCTTTACCCCTTTCGTTTCCGGTATTGAATCAAACACCCTTCTCTTTAACCCTTTGAAATACTGTGCCATAGCTAGTACCATTTTCGGTTCGTTCTTTATACCTAACTCTAAATGTACCTTCTCTGCCTTATCCTTAAATACATCTCTTACCTCTTTATATTCCTCCATAGATTCTAACTTATCCGTAAGTTCCTTAATTCTTCGTTCTGCCTTTATCTTATCCGTAACAGTTTTTACTTCCTTCTCTATATTAAACTTATCCTCTTTAGGTTCTTCTACAACAGGTTCTTTAGCTTCTGGAATCGTATCATATTCTCCTTCTTTTATAGCGTCTAGTCCAACTATATCTCTTGCTTCATTTACAGTCATAAACGCCTTCCCACTTAATCCACTTGAAGCTGTATTAACTGCCTGTGACATCTCCTTTTTAACAGGACTATCAAATTCAAACCTAATCTTTCTCTTTAATATCTTGTCACTTTCAATAAATAAAGGTAGATACTTCTCACCCAAAAACGAACAGAATCTCTCTGCCATTGGAGTTAGAACTCTCCTAGCAAATACATAATCACTTGCTTCTGCTGTCGCCCTATTTATATTCTCGTCTTGTCCAATGATTGTTTTAGGTACTCTCCAATTAGCAAGTATTTGGTCTTTAGTTTGGGCTAGTATCTTTTCAAACGACATATCCTTAAACGTAGGAGATAGTGGAGTTACATCTATATCCCCCTCTAAAACTGCCGTCTTATGTGATTTACTCACTCCCTTAAACTTACTATTCCAAGCCCTCTCCAATCGCTTCATTCCTTCTGGAGTCATTTTGTTTTTAATCTTCAATACGGTATCTGGAATCGCGTTATTCAAAAAGAAGTTTCTATTGTACTTCATAGCGTAATCCCAAGTATCTATTGATAATGCCGCCGCTTTTACTGGAGATAAACCTCGTGTTGGGTTCTTTGGGTTAGGCATTTTATCGTATATCATTTCCTCTGCTTTATACTTACTCTCCTTACCTTCACTATCTTGATATACAAACAACACTGGGATACCTTTTTTATCAAACTTAATCTCTTTAATTCCCTGTGGGTTTATTGGGTATATCTCTCTATATTTACCTACCTTAGCTTGTGGCATATACCAAAAGTTTTCACCTGCTAGATTCATATATAAGGAATACCATTCTTTTAACGTATAGAAAGTTTCACTCTTATTTACATTATACAAAACCTCCATAGCCAACTCGTTCTCTAACTCCTTCGTATCGTCATCATCACCTTCTACTAACTTGAAATTTATACTCGCAAAATCAGAAGCGATAGACATAACTACAGGATACAAATATCCCTCTAACGCTGATAAATAATCTGAAGTTTTGTCCGTTCCGTCACCACCTAGATTAGTCCACAAATTCGTAACTGTACTATTTGTTGAGAGTGCCCTTTTAAGTAACGAGTTTGTGAAATTCTCTATGATTAAACCGAAGCCTTTTTTCTTTGCCATTTCTAAATGAAACTAATATTAGGTTGGGTACTTCCCCAAATACAATACAATCCAGCAAGTAAGCTATCCCCATAATCAGGTGAATCGTCTGGGTCTATTACTCTCATCTTTCTATCAGACATGTATTTCCCCTTATAACCTAGCAAATCCTCAAACATTTGTCCACTACATTTGCTTAAATCTACCCACCCTTTTTCCATGTATTTTCTTAACGTATAAACCAACTCTGCTTTCTTATTGAAATATGTATCTACTGTCGCTTTCTCTCCTGCTACATAGTCTACCACTTCGTACTTCCTATCTCTATATTCTCTTAAATAATCAGCAATCGGTCCTCCAAGTCCCACAGCGTCTACACCTATCATTTTAATCTCCCAATCCTTTAATATATCTATAACTTCTTTCGCCATAATAATACTATCGTTTGTGTTCTCTAATTTGAATTGCCTTATTACTCTTATCCTATCTCCACCAAACTTAAAGATAGTCAATATCGTATCATCTCCACCTTTCCTTGATGGGTCTAATCCTGCAAATAACTCACCTCTCCAAATTACTTTCTTCTTCCCTTCCATCTTAGTCCAACTCGTTGGGTTCTTTGACTTATCTATACTCGTTACTGTAAACACAGCGTCTTTAGATAGGGAATCTGGAAACTTCACTCCATACAATATATCAAAGTCCTCTGGAGTCATTCCCTCTTTCATCTCCTCAATAAAGTCCTCTGTTAATCTACCTTCCTTAATAGCCTGTTTATAGTCAATCCAAATCTTATAATATCTATCGCTATTCCAAGTCTTTAAGAAGTGGTTTCTCTCAAACGGATTTCCTATCTTTATTAGCCTACTTTTCAATACCTTACCTCCAAGCATTCTAATAATCTTCACATAGTTTTCATTTGGTATTAACGCACTCTCGTCAGTAATAATTACATCTCCCATAAATCCCATTAATCCCATACCCTTACTTGATACCTGTTTTACATTCGCACTCAACACTCTAATATCACTACCGTGTTCCCAAGTAATACGATTCCTACTCCTTTGGGTCTTCATCTTCTCCAAGCCCTTTACATCTACCAACCCAACTAGGAACATTGGATTATCAAAGATGTGCATAACGATATAGTCCATTATGATTTTTGCTTGTTCGTCTTTTGGTGCGATTATTGGAATCCTTAAATTCTTCGTAGTTGCTAACCATATAACAGCAAACGCCACAATGATACTCTTACCATATTGGGTAGGGGTCATTATTTGCACCCTTCTTAAATGGGAATTGGTTAATGCCCAAAACAATTCGCATTGTCCATCTGTAGCCTTAAAGGGTTTCCCATTTTCGTCTTTGAAGTAACCCCTAATTATCTCCCGAACTGTCTTGAGTTCCTTCTGGGTTATTTTCCTGTACTTGTTCGCTATTTTCATCTTCTCTTTCAATCAATCTATCTAATAATTTGCTTGTTTCTTTTAAGTCATCTGACTTGATAGTTGTATCTACATCCTGTTCAACCCTAGTAGAGAAATCCTCACGTTCTATACGTTCTAAATACCACTTAGCACTTGTTATATCCTTACCATCTACAATATCTTTTGCTAATACTTCTCGTGCTTTAGCCCCTACACTACCTCTCCAAGCGTCTATTTTCAAACGAAGTTCGTCATCTTTTAACATCCAAGTTGAAATAGTAGATTGCGGAATCCTAGCTAAAGAACAAGCCTTATTCACCGAGTATCCCAACTTAAAATAAGGTTCTAGTGCTTTGATAACCTTTTCTTTATCCCACTCTTTACCTTGTGCCATTGTTATTAATATAAAAACTTACATAAATGCCTATATAAGAGGGTTCTTTGCGGGTAACCCTCCTAATAGAAGTCTACATCATATCCTCACTAACAGTTTGAGGTATAAACTTAATGAGAGGTGCTGATAGAACACTCATAGCCCCTTTCATAAGTATATTAACGTAAATAATCTCCCATACTATCGCTAGAGGTAACACACCGGAGAAAGCTATAAAACCAAATATGAAGCTATCTACAATAAGTGCTACTCCATTTGAGAATAATACACCGAGAACATCATTCATCTTTTTGTGAACGTAACTGAATATCTCTGTATCTATTAACTCACTAAACACTTCTGCAATAATACTCGCAAGTGTTATTCGTGCTACTGTCAAAGGAATAATCAATCCGTACTTCTTAATAAACTTCTTTAACGATTCGTATTTTTCATCATCTATTTCTTTTGGGTTTTTATCCCACTCCTTGAGGTCTTTTACCCTTAACTTCTCTACTTTTACGTTTGGTAATTTACTCTCCATCTATAAATCTCTCAATACTGTCGTATATAAAATCTCTTACATAAGCCGTAATACCCCAAAATACACCTATTCCAATGGACGATAAAAATAACATCCCTAACAGCTTTAATAAATCTAAAAACATCTTATTTTTATAATAACTTATGTGGACAAGACAGGAATCGCACCTATGTTCTGCTTTCGCAGTCTATCTGTTACTTGCCCTTAATATAGCCATACTACACTCTCTATCTATTAAATTGTAGTCACCTGTTTCTAATAACTCGTGTACCGCTTTATAAACTCCTACCCTATCGTAGTCGTGGAATATCATTAACCCACCACTTACCAACGAATCTTTCCAAGCCAATATATCTTTTACAGCCCCTTCGTAAGTGTGGTCACCATCTATAAAGATAATACCAAACTTCAAATTGAGAAACTTTGATACATAACTTGAACCCCCTATTATCTGAATAATATTACCTAAAGCATATACTCTTTGGTCAATCGGTTTATTCTCTAACTTCACTCCATTTGGGTCTGGTTTACCCCATTTATAATTCATACAATCCACCGTCACTATATCAATATCCTTATTTACTAACCTGAAAAACATTGTACTCCTACCTCTATATGTTCCTATCTCCAAGAAATAACCCTTCGCTTCTTTTACATAATCATATAACATCTCCATTTGTGCGTGACTAAACCAACCATCTATCTCATCAACCTTTTTGAATATATTATCAAAAGTCATTATTTCTCTATTAAATAAGTTAATCGTTTATCGTGTTCATTAAACTTCCCTAATTCCTTTACCTTTGTAAAATCCTTCTTGAATTTGTTTATCGCTGTTTCGTGTGAAACATCTCCATTATGTTCGTAGAAAACCTTATCCGCCCTCTTTAAGAATGGTGCGTAACCTAAATACCTATACACCGATAAATAAAATATAATATCTGGGTCTATATCTCCGAATTTATAATTCTTTCCTTTCTTAATATCTATACCTACCCAATCTATATTGAAATACCCTAAATAGTTTGAAACCTCTCTTGCCCCTTCTATTACACTCTCATAATCAACACCTACAACCCTAGAAGCCCCCATATTACTCGCGAACCTACAGAAATACCCTCCACTACACCCTATATCCCAAACCTTCTTCCTATAGTATTCCACCTCCTTAAACTTAAACATTCTATTCAAGTTACCTCTCCACCCCTTTATACCTAACTCTGGGACTGCTTGATATACTTCATCACTCCAAGTTACCGATTTTTCGTACCTCTCTATCATTCTATCGTAATAATCGTCCAAGAAATACACACCCTCCGTATCTACCAACTTCCCATCTAACACATTAGACATCTGTCCATAATCTAAAACCCTAAACGCAAATCCATACTTCTCTCCTAATTTACTAATCTTTTCATATACCTTCTTTGTTTGTATTCTATTCTTTGCTATCCCTTCCAAAAAGTCTGTAACTACAGTAGGAAAATACATATTGTCTATTTGTAGTAGAACCACTTCGTATATTCTTGGGGCTAAATCGTACCAACTACATATATTTTGTATTCTTATAGCGTCCCACAGTTTAGAGTATTCAAACTTCCTTACACCTGGATTATTACTAATTGGGAATATTCTACCCCATAAATAGTCGTAAAAATCTTCCTCCCTATAAATAGGATTGAAATACACTTTTAGTACTACACCTTCTCTATCAGTAATCTTCTTTATAATTTCTTCATCTTTACAGATAAAGCTACAACTACCACTCGCTATCCCTTGATAACTTGGTATTCTGTTTAGTTTTATTGTTCTTATCTGATTGCCCAACATCTTCCTAGTCCTAATATTCCTTTCACCCAATTTACTTTATATCCGTTATCTTCTAAATACCTCGCCAACTTAATCCCTTTTACATACCCACTATGTGTTTCCATTACTATTCTTTTAATCTTTACCAAATTGTCTTTTCTTATACTATATAATATATCATACTCACTTCCCTCACAGTCTAATTTCAAAAAATCTATATCCTTTATCTCAAACAAGATATCCTTAAAATATTCCACATCTACCAACCTTTCTGTTCTATCTTCTTTTTCTTTAATCTTTTCCCCTATATAACCTGAACCTGTATTTTTATTATTGTGGTCGTATGTAATAAACTTTATCTGTTTCTCCATATTAACTCCCATATCTGTTCCTCTAACTGCCTTCTGAAAACATTTAATCTTCAAACCATTCAACTGATTATTCTTTCTTAATAAATCAAAATTCTCCCTGAACGGTTCATACGCCCAAACTTTCGCCCCTTTCTTTCCTGCATAAACACTAAATGTTCCTATATGTGCCCCGATATCAATTACCTTCCACTTCGGTCTTATCTCAAACTCATCACTTGGTAAGTAAAAAGGATAATCCCCCCATATCTCACTAACTATCTGTCTGTCGTAAGTTTCCGGTCTTACATAAAAACTCGCTTCTACGAAATTCTTATATGCTTCTTGTACTTCTAGTTCATTTACCATATCTTTTTAATGCTTGATAAACATAATTAGCTTTAGTACCGAAATCAAAAATATTAATCAACTTCAACGATATTTTATTCGCGTCCATTTCTGTCCATTCCTCTTTAATAACTTCCTTCATAAACTTCTTTACATCTTCCTCTTTTGGTTCTGCCCACATTGGCAACCTTTCTTTATAATACTTCTCCCCTTCCCAATTATGAAACGTACTTGGTTCTAATGTATAGTCAAAATAAGTTACCCCAATCATCTTACTCTTAGTCTGATACCTTAAATTGTAATGTGGTCCTCCCCAATCTGTCGTTCCAATCCTACAACCACAAGCCCCTGCTTCTATTAAAGGTAACCCGAAACACTCTGCCCTGTGTGGGTGGATATAACAACCATTCAACGCTACAGTCCTATACACTCTTGCTAGATACTCTCTACTCCAGTTATCAAACAAGTGTTCTATTTTCGGACAATTAGGTTTCTTTCTCATTTTCTTAATATAATCTTCTGTTTCTTTTCTCCAACCATACCCTCCGTCTTTAATAATTAAAACCACCTTATCTTCTTTTGTAAATGTTTCACAATACCACTTAATTAAATTCCAACTATTCTTTCTGGGCTGTGTACTACCTACCATTAGAAACTTAAACAACCCTTTATGAAAATCCTTTAATGGTTTTACTTTATGATTAAAAACCTTCTTATCTATTCCATCTAGCGATACATTTATCAACTTATCAAAATAAGGTTCGTCTTTACATACCTCCTTAACGTGGGGACTGCTACAAAAGGCAAAATCAACGTGCTTCATTTCTTCCTCCCAAACTTTCGGACACCTATCGTTTTCTTGATGTAGCCATATAAAACGCTTTCCGTTAAACATCATATCTATTCCTTTACATAAATCAAAGGAAGTTTCTTTATCGTGATATGTTTGTTCTCTCAAAACTACCATTCCTTTCGTTCTTAAACCATCTGCTATAGCATTCGTAACAATATCGTAAGAAGCCATACTATCAAAACCCTCCCAACTTCTATGTATTCTTAAAATATTCCTATCAACCATTCGTTCCCTAATAAACTTGGCATTCTCATAAAATCCAGGTATTTTCTCTAGCATTTCCTGATTATCTACATCTTCTCCTGCCGACTTGTGTTCAAAATGTTTTATCTTAATATTATTGTTTGTTACAACCTTATATCCAATCATTCTAGCCCTCAAACAGAAGTCTAAATCCTCGTGCCAAAACTTACCGTTTGGAAAATCCTCAAATTGATTACCGATAAACTCTAATAACTCTCTACGAAACGCAAAACAAAATCCAGGTACAGTATCGCAATATCCCCTTCCGTTTTCTCTCTCTACTTTTCCCCAAGTTAAAGGTTTGAAAAAAGCTGTATTTGTTCCGTGTTTACCTACTATTCCTACCTTCTTATCCTTGAATTCATCTAGGATTGTTTTAGCCCAACCTTTACCAACTTCTGTATCGTTATCTAAAAAGACACAATACTTACCCGAAGCATACTTCAAACCATCGTTTCTACCACCTGCAACCCCTCTATTCTTTGTGTTTAGTACTAAATAGGATAATTCCTCCACTTTAGAGTCTAACCACTTTGTAGAACCATCTGTGCTATTGTTATCCACAACAATCAACTCATATGGAACTCTCGTATTTTCCCAAATAGACTTCAAGCAACCCTTTAGATATTTCAAGCCATTCCAATTAAGAACGATAATTGAAAGTTCAGGCATTTATACTATTTATTAATTTAATCCACTTATCTTCTATCTTGTCCCAAGTCTTATCCTTAATGAATTCGTAGGCGTTATCTACTTTCTCTTTTGTTTCTCCTCCACCTAACTTCCAATCGTTGAATACCAAATTCAATTTATCCACAAAACTATCCACATTACAAACTGTTCTTGGAAACACACTCCACCCATACGGAATTGTAAATCCATCTTGTTCTACTAAATACCCTCGTTCTTCGTTCTCTCCTATAATCTCTATATGACTTGTATTTCTAGGCATAATGATAGGCACTTTTGCTGACATAGCTTCCGTCATAGTCATACCCCAACCTTCTCCTGTAGAACTTGAAACTAATACATCTGCACAATTCATCAAACTATTTACTTCTCTCCTTGAAACATTAGCCGGTTTGAAATCTTCCGTTGGGAATAATACATTACCTTTCTTCAATCCTGCTACCTTAGACAATAAGAACAAATCCCCACCCATAGTATCTTTCGGCATAGCGTGTATATATAAAAGGGAACTCCTATGTTTATCGTAGAACTTATTAAACGCAGTCATTGTTCTATACATATCCTTCCTCCAATTATTCCTATTGATATTCATAACTAGAAAGGTATTATTTTTTATATGGAAATATGAATCTCTTAATTGCTTTCTTTTCTTCGGTCCTAACTCCTTAAAAGTTTCCGAATCTACTCCGTGTCCTATAATTTCAATCTTCGCTTCTGGGTAATACTTATGTATCGTTTCCTCTGCGAATTTCGTATATGTAACTACCGTATCAGCTTTTAAGAACCCCTCTAAATGTCCCTTGTGCATTGTATCTGTATCTACAGGGGCGTAATTAACCCAATGGAATTTCTTTTTCTTTCTTATTTTCTCAAAAGGGACTGACAAACTATTTAATACCCCTATGTCATTGAAAGTTATAACTACATCGTAATCACCTTCCTTGAAAGCGTCAAAGAAAGCCCTAAACGGAAACCTACCTTTATCATAAGGGGCTGGAAATATTCTATATGGGAACTCTTTATTGTCATAATAACCACCCTTCCAATTCACACCAACCACATCTACATCGTGGTCTTTAATTAAAGCACCAACAATACATTTAGACACAATACCGAACCCTGTTTGAATAGTAGGAGAATCCCCTAAAAAGAGTATTTTCATTAACTTTCCTTCTAATGTTAAATCTCACAATGGAGTCTATCGGTACTGCCCCAACCGACATGACTCCATAATATTATTTAACCTCAAACTTCATTCTACTTATCTTCACAAACTTCTTAGCCTTCAAAATAGCAACCCCTCTAATCCATCTTTCAGCGTCTTCAAGTCCCAATTCATACCATACAAATATACCATCTCCGTAGATTTTATACACTCTTTTATTAATCCTGAAAAACTTTAGAAATCTTACTCTGTGGTTACGATATTGAACATTAAATCTCATAATTAAGTTTTAATAATTTATCTTTATAGTACTTCTTTTTCTCGTCATAATACTCAATACTCTCTATCACTATATCATTTTCCCTTGCTGTTAATTCTTCAATAACCTTCAACCCGTATCTTTTCAACATAAAAGGAAAATACTTCTCTCCGTTTCCACCTTTATATTTATTACAGTAAACACATTGTAAGTGAACATTCCTCTCATCAAACATAACAGAAGTCTTTACTCTGGAAATGAAATGCCCCGCATTAGCGTCATTAAAGGCAACCGGTTTTCCACAAGTAACACAATTCCCTATCTCAAACCCCCTCGTATCTCTAAAGCAATCTCTTGCCCTTATGTACTTAGACATCATATTCCAAGAACCTTTTTTAGCTGTCTGGACAGTCCTTCTAGCCATTTTTAACTATCTAATTTTAGCCTTTCTTCCCCTTCTCCATAACTTGTCCCATTTATACTTCTTGAAATTCTCCTCACTTATAACCTTGTGTCCATCTTCGTCTAATTCAACACCTTTCTTCCGACAGATTTCCTCTGTATAAAAACGGTGGTGTATAGTAGCTTCTGCTACCTTTCCCTTTGTTAATCTTGTTACTTCTGCTATTCCATAATTCATAAGTTTAATATATCATAATATTAGTTATCTATCAAATTTCCTCATAGCTTTTAATCTCTACTAAATCATTTGCGTGTTCTTCTGCCATTCTCTCTACATAAAACTTTGTAAACTCCTGCTTTGTCGGTTTCTTTCCAAGTTTTACCTCCAACATAGCGTGTAGAGTATTCCTTTTTAATTGCCCTGGTGTAACATTCTTTTCATATACTTTATTCTCAACCATATTCGCCTTTACAGAATCCATATCTAAATCAGGTACTTTAAGCCCCTCTGTTACCTCTGTAATTATTAAAAAGCATTGATTACCCCTACTCTCGTCAAAAAACTTTATATCGTCACTCGTTACTTCAAAACTCGTGTGTAAAGTTACTCTAGCCGACTTATCGTCTTTCCCACCTTTTCTACCCGCACTATATAGCTGTACAGGATATATTTTTACGTCATCTTTTTCTTTCATCTTATTTTTCTACTTAATTTAATCAAAACACATTTCACATAAGCTACCCTATCGTTACTTATTCTATTTACAGCTTCCTCTGCCTTGTCTGTTCCTTGCGAGTAATACTTCTCTAAACAGACTCTTTCATTTTTACTTAAAATGTCTAACATTATTTCTGATGGTAGTTCACTCATTTCTTATCTTTCTTAAAAATATCACTTAGATACCACAATAGGGTTTTCACTTCTTGCCAATCTACTACTTTCTTCTTCATCTTACTTATCTTTTAATTTAGTAGGAATTAGTTTCAATTTTTCATCAAACACACCGACAATATTCTTAGCCCGAACACTTATACCATTCAACTTAACCCAATAACAATTCAAAATATTATCCCACCCAGTACAAACACCATCAAACTCAACTTCATTCCAGAATCCTACTGCCCTTACATGTTCACCTTTCTTTATCTTCTTCATCTTACTTATCTTTCCTGAATCTAAAGTAATCTTTTATACATTCAACAATATACCAAAACCTCATCATTGGTCGTCTTTTCATTTCATCTTCCATCATCTCATCAAAGTTCAGAACAGCCCCCCTTTTATCAATAATTGGTTTTATCTTCCTCATCTTACTTATCTTTAATCTTAGATTTCTCGCTTAAATATTTCCACTGACACGGAGTACAATAAATGCGATGGGCTATCATGAATACTCTGCCAAGCCTTCCTGCCATTTCCTGTGCCTCTTTTTGTGTATATTCAGGTCTTTTAATCTTCTTACCATTACTTATAATTGGCAATTTACATTCCATACTAAGACAAAAGTCATCTTCAACTAGAGGTAATATATCCTCAATCATCTTTTTATATCTTAGTCTCTTCATCTTACTTATCTTTTAATTTAGTCTTGGTAAATTTCTTATTCATATCATTCTCTACAACTGCCTCATACCATTTTGAAAAGCCAACCTTTGTAACAAAAACCCTCCATTTATCAAAAAACTCAACTGCTTCTTTGTTTTTATTTTCCTTTAACCATACTTTCCATTCTTTTCTTATTTTCTTGTTATCAGTCATCTTACTTATCTTCCTTCCAAGCCTTATTTTTGATATATAACAAACCACCTCTACTCCATCTTTTCATAATCGCAGTATTTACTTTCTCCCAATCTATCTCACCAAAATTTCTTAACGCTAGTTTATATACTAATACCACACTATCTCTAGTACAGTCTTTACTCTGAATCTCATCTAACAAATCCTCTGTGTACATCTTACTTATCTTTTAATTTATGTCAGGGGGGCAGGACTTGAACCTGCGATCTCTCGCTTCCAAAGCGAGCGGATTAACCAACTTTCCCACCCCCTGTCTGGGACTAGAGGGAATCGAACCCACATTTTCGTCTTGAAAGAACAATGTCCTAACCAATTAGACGATAGTCCCATTACTACCCCTTTATAACAGCCATCGGCTTCAACTCGGTAACTATTTCTACTAAATCTTTTTGATTCTTCATAACTACATCGAGATCTTTGTATGCACCGGGTGCTTCTCCGAGATCTATTCTTCCTTTCCTATCTTTACCCCATCTACCATAAACAATACCCTCCATAGATTTATTTGCTTCTTCTAGTGTGATTGTTCTACTTGCCTGTCCTCTACCCATCTTCCTACCAGCCCCATGAGAACAACTCTTAAAACTCTCCACATTTCCTTTACCCTTAACGATATACGATTTAGTTCCCATGCTTCCCGGTATGATACCTAACTCATCTTTATATGCTCTAGTAGCACCTTTTCTATGTACCCACACGTTCTTTCCCATGTGATTTTCTAATGAAGCGTAATTATGTGCAATATTTATCGTTGGATTTATAGCCATGCCGGGATATAAGCTTTCAACAATCTCTAATACCCTATCCATCATCAAACTCCTATTTTCAAAAGCAAAATCCACACAGTAACTCATTTCTTCTATATAACTTCGTCCCTCAGGAGTGTCTACTGGTAAATATGCCAATTCCTGTTCCACCACATCAGGTATGTGATATTTTTCCATCAACTCAATAGCTTTTTTATTGTAATAATTACATACCTTAAATCCAAGATTCCTACTTCCAGAATGAATCATCACCCACAATTCGTCTTCATCACTCTTTTGTAATTCTATAAAGTGATTCCCTCCACCAAGTGTACCAAGCGATCTCCTCGCATTATCGTATTCTTTCAGTAATATATCATCTACAAACATTCCCTCTAAAGATGGCATTAGATCCTCGTCTTGCATATCCTTATGTTTATTGAATCCCACAGGAACAACCTTTCTTATCTCTCCCATAATTTCCTTTAACTTATCCTCAGTAACTTCTTCAACTGGAATGTGTGTATTAACAGCACACATACCACATCCTATATCAACACCAACCATATTAGGAGAAATGATATTTATAAGCCCCACAACTCCACCAATGGGCATTCCATATCCCTGATGACTATCTGGCATTACAGCTACCCATAGATGAATAAATGGAAGGTTTGCAACATTTTTAACCTGTTTCATAGCCCCGTCCTCTATATCGTCTAGCCATAATTTAATTGGGAACTTCTCTGTATTTATCTCTTTCATTTCTTTTTTTGTAAAAAATTAAGTAAAATCTATTAGTCTGTATATTCTAGCCCCGTTTTCTACATGCGAGGTTCTTTCAAATTCACATTTTTTATATTCGTTTGGTTTCAAGAATTCTTTATTTGTCGCTATCTTCATAGCCGTTAGAGGCTGTTCTAAAATCATATAAAAATATGGACTACCACTTTCTGGAATATCCATAGGTTCACTTTTTAATTTTCTATTGAATGCCGTTAATATCACCTTCATTTCTTTTCCTATAATAAATTAATCTAGATAATGTTCAATCACTGCTACTGCTTCTTTCTTTGTTGGATACCTGTCTACACCTTCAAAAAACTTACCTTTGAAACACATTATTTCCCATCGGGTTTCTCCGTTCCTAAAGTAATCCGGTAACGAAATTAAACTTATTTCTCCCTTCTTTGAGGAATATACATAATGATACTTTCCTACAATGTTAGGTAAACCTTCAAACCCTTTCTTTCTTGCTTTATCTAACTCTTTCCAAGCACGATGTATTGTTCTTTCTACCTTCATATTAATCTAATAAAAATTTATCCATAAACAATATATCCACATTTCTTAGCGTCTGCTAAAACAAAGTACCATTTAATCGCCTGTATATACTCCCAATCTATTAATTCCTCTCTATGAAAAGGTGATTCACAACTCAAATCGTGAACTCTATACGCTACCTCACCTATAATATTCCCAATTCCCATTTCTAAAATACTGTCCCTAATCTTTCCACAATACTTCCTTAATGCTTCCTGCCATTCATCTATAGCTTTAATATCCTTCTTCTTCAATTTGTATTCCTCCCCATTACTTCCCTCCCATAATATGAAAGGATTTAGTTTTAGTTTCTTCTCACTCCAATTTTGAAACCCTCTTGAACCACTCCAATTAAATCTCGCGTAGTCGTTTTCTGTTCTTATATCTAGTCCCATTTTATTTCCTTTCCTTCACAAATCTTATTTGAGGATATTCTTTAGTTTCAACTTTTACCCCTTCAAATACAAACTTCCCACTTTTAATATCTTCCTTCATTCCTTTACTGATATTTTTAACCACCTCTATATATTTTTCTAATTTCTGGTCTTTTAACCTGTATAGAACGTCTGGAAGGTTCTCTATAACAACATTCTTTCTTTGTACATGAGATACTGTAGCGAATTCATTCGAATAAGTCTGAACATCTTCTTTCTTAATAATATCCATCAACTCGTTTCTTCTTTTCTTGATAATCCCATCTAACAAGGATTTCTCTTTTTCAAGTGAATTTATTTCTGAAAGTTTTTCATCTAGTATTTTCATTTAACTGTCGCTTTCGTTTTAGAAGTTAGATTTTCGTACCATTTATCTATATTCCCTTCAATCAGTCCCTTACCTATACTTGTTAATGGGTCGTAACTATTCAATTTATTCTTCCCTGTCTTTTTATCCATATAAGTCTTCACTTCCTCTGTGTATAGAAATGGGGCTGTATATAACTCCCTACCCACTCCAAATTGTACTGCACACCTCTTTAGCGCGTCGCTAATTGCGTCCTTCAACCATTCCGTATCATTAGCCCCTTTCTTCTTCTTCTGTTCCTGTGGATACCCAACGTCCCTTCTGGTAACCCCTGTTCCGTCTTTATCCCAAGTAGTCATTACTCCTTCAATCGCCCAATTATTATCTTCTACAAACTCCCAACGAAATTCCCAATTACCTTTACCCCATTCTTCATCTAGTCCGTCCATAGCTGTCCTTGAATCTATATATATTAGGAATGTAGCAAACATCTTACTTCCTGTATCTTTGAATGTTCCTACTCTGTACTGAATATCTTTTCTCTTAACCATTTAATTTGTTTAATAATTTATTATTCTCGCGTACTAGCTTTCCATCAGATTCAAACCCATCAATAAGTGCTAGTGAAACTTCTACAGGCTGTGCTTTCCCTTCGTATATGACTTCATCATCAAAGCCAATCGCCCTTCCGTTAGCCTGTCTTTGCTTAAAAAGTAGACATTCCATTAGGAACTGCCTTACTCTTTTTGATTTATACATTATGTTGTATTAAAAATTTATTATTCTCTACTCCAAGTCAACAGTAAATATTTTTAGTACTAACCGCGGACTGGGAGTGGAGAACAAACCCCACTCTCTATTTTACAGAACTCTCTTTTCAATCAATCTTAAAGGACGTTTATTCAAATCCTCAAAAAACTTCCTCAAATCATTATATGTATTCATACAATCAATCGCCGATACTGTCTTCTTCTTACTCTCCTTTACATATTCCTCTCCGAAATTATATAAATAAGCGTCTAGTTTCTTCTTCCTTGTCTTATTCATTATGTTGAAATCTAAATTTATTTTTGTATCTCGCTAGTAATCTCTACATACACTTCCATTTCCCTCTTTGGAATTTGTGTTACCCACATCTCCAATTCCTTCTCTGCTTTCTCTAATCTCGCTTCCATTCTTTGAACCTTCCTAAATGACGCTATCGCTAATTGTGTTTCAGGTGAAACATTCACTTCTTTTATTACTGCTACTGTGTACCTCATATTATGTAACTAACAATTTATTTCACTCTAACTATATACCTTTTATATACTAAATACAACCCCCAACTAATCCCAATCTAATAATCTTCTAGTAACTTGATAAGATATTCCCCACTCCATTTTCCTCCATTATATTTCTTACAACATCTACCACAAGCTGTTCTCCAACATTTCTTAAACCTCTCTGAAATATGTCCACAATTATTACAGATATATCTATACTTCGCTTTTGGAGTTTTTACATTACTTTCGTATTCTCTCGTTGGGTGACACCCTAATTCTAAACACATTCTTTTCCAAACTCTATCGTGTCCGTGTGGATATTTTGATAACTGAAAAACTAATGCGTGTGCTATCTCGTGTAGTATTACATCTCTCACATTTTCTTCCTCGTTTAACTCACTCAACTTCTTTGAAAGAGATATAACTTTATTATCATTATCACAAAGCCCGAACCTTCTAACCGCGTTATCAAATTTGAACTTGTAATTCACTCCGTTATCTCTCATTAATTCTTTTGCTAGTTTTTCTACTTCTGATAATTTCATCTTATTTGTTCTCCTCCTCCAAACTATCAAAACCAATTTTCAATACCTTTGCTTTTATTTCGTGAATCTCTCGTAAAAACCTTTTTGTCTTTTGCGAATCGTTTTGCATATTCTTTTCCATATAAAGTCTTGTCAAAGCTGACTCTATAATCTCGCACTCTCTTGAACTTAATCTTTTATCAAACTCAATATCCGCGTCTATCATTTGCCCCAAAACCTCTCTCCTTTCCTCTTTCGTAACTTTCACCTTATTTAATTTGTTATTCATTCTGTTGAATAATAAAAGTTTAGATATAGATTTATATAAGGATATAACTACTGTTTTCAGTCTAGAACTTACATCTAGTAGGTAGTAATTTAGCATTACACTTATGTTCCATCATTATGAACCGCACCTAGATATTTGCTGTCAGTATGTGATAATTTGCAAAAATATCGCCTTAATATATCCTCATACAAATCTACTTATTTCTTCCTTCAAACTCTTAATGAACAATACAATTATACCCTAATTATATACTAAATACAACCCCTGTATTATACCTATCTAACAATCTTTATATCATAATCACCTTTTAAGTGGTTCAGGTTTTCTATTATTTCTCGCTTTGGAATTAGGATAACTTTAGCGTTCTTGAAAGCCCCTGCGTCTTTAATTCTTTTCCATTGTTTTACTTTACATAAATCTCTCATCATCTCTACTTTCAAATTCAATAGAATCCACGCCCCTCCTTTTCTAATTCCTTCTGATAGGTGTGGGTAGTCGTTATCGTAATATATGTGTGTCCAATATTCTGAAATAGTCGTTGAAATTGACGAGTTCTTATATACTCCTTTTTTATTCCTACTCATATACTCTACTGTTATATTTGGGGTGAAATAACTTTTATAGTCGCTTTTAACTTCTGAAATCCACCTCTCCGAATGTGGGTTAAATACATCACCTTCTGGGTGGTAACTATTTGGAACTGTTAATAGGGGATTGTTTAATTTCTTCTTGAAATACTCTAGCGCGATTTTTTCGCCTACTTTTCCTCTTTCTAGGTCTTTAGCAAACTGTTTGTCTGTATCCATTCTGTTGAATAGTTAAATTAGTCTTTTTTGGTCTTTCTCAAATTCTCTTAATAAGATATTCTTTGACTTAACCCATACCAAATTTTGCGTTAGGTAAAAATATTCTTGGGTTCTCTTTGGGGAATAGTCACCGCATACTTCACATCTAATCCAAATACAATACGCCTGTTCGTGTCCTCCTGTTCCTTTCATAACCATTTTGTAAACTCTACCCATTCGTCCACACCTAGCACATTTACACTCTGCCGAATTTTTATCTGTTAAGACTCTTTTCTTCTTCATAGTAATTCTGTTTACCAATATTATTTAGTATCTTGTATTACATACATTTTCAGAAAGCAGAAGGTTAATTTACGGCTTCTCCTCTTGTTCTATAGAGTTTCTAAAAACATATATACGGCAAAATATTATCGGTCATTTTAAGCCGATTTGACTGAATCAATGATTCTTTTTACGGTGTATATATCACCGACCTGAGTTCGTCAGGGTTTATAAAACTGTATCAAAACATTTTCAGTCCTTCGGTTTAATAACAGCTTCGCAGGTATCCTCTTTGATGTTATCTCTGCCCATTGGTAGTTACCTGTAACCTATTATTCCAACGAGTTCTAGCTTAATAGCTAGTAAGAAGTCATTGAGTTTGAGTAATGTGTACCCAACGACTTCTAATCAACTATCAACTACATTATATATATTCTGAACGAAAAAACAACTTCCCTATAGATTCCCCTTTGACACTAATAGCTTTACTCTATATATTTTAATAATACCAAAACTATATTCTTAATCATGCCGGGAATAGTTAATCTAGGAAAGGGAAGAATACGGCTATCCCCAGCAGAATTCCAAACTAATAACCGTGCCATTCTATAGGGACTAGCCCATATATAAGAACAGCACGGTTTTTCAGACCACCTCCTTTTATATCTTGTGTCCTTTTATTGTGTCTGCCAATTTGTAGCAAGTAGAACAGAATATTCCCATTTGTCTTCCCGCAACAGTTGGTCCTATTCCTTCTTTTTTACATTGGTTACAAATCGGTTGGCAACATCTGTCACATCTATTGTGGGTAAAGTTTCCACATTCCACACAAGCACGACCAAACTCGCCTTTCACAGTACCTCCTTTTCTAACACTCTATAAGGTGTCTAAAACGCATTCAATAATCTATTTAGTACTTCTATCTCTTATATCTGCAATTCCTTCAACCAAAACATACAAAGCAACCATTCCTGCTATAAGATATAACGCTATTGGCGATACCAATATCTCATCTTTACAGGTTACATATACAAATATTCCGAACCCTAAAACTAAAACGAATTTCCTAGATTTGTAATCTCTCAATAACTCTAGCAGAATTGTCTTAATATCTAATTCTTTCACTTTAATAATAATAAAAATTTATTTTTTGAATATCTTATTTATCAGTAATCCAAACACATCATTAGCTGTTAAATCTTCAACGTATTTCTTAATCCTAGCGTCTACCAATTTCTCCAAGTCGTCTTTAATCTGTTCGTTCTCCTCTAATGCGTCTTCCAACTGTCCTTTTATTCCGTCAAACTTCTCCAACTCGCCTTCCAATTTTAATATCTCTGTACTCTTTGTGTTTATGATTCCGTCTTTCTTATCTACCTTTGCTTCTAAATCGGTAATTTTGTTATTCAATCCCGCACATGGGTCTTCAATAGTTCCATTCATTTTCGTTTGATAGCTTATGGTTTTCATTCTTATAGAACTATGGAATATATATCCACTCCTATCATTGAATCTAATATTGTACCAATAGTTATTTCCTAACCCACTAGGTAATTGTCCACTTTTGTCAGACATTACAGTCCCGACAGCTACCGCCGACACTCTACCTAAATCAACACCCTTACCTGAAAATAATTTAGTAGCCTTCCCGACTTTAATTCTATCTCCTTTTTGAAAATATCCTAACATAGCTTTTTTATATTCTAATTTAATTTGTCCTAGTTTAGCGTATAAGTACCTACCGGGACAACTCGTCGCCGAAATATCTCTATGCCCTACAATCAAATCTGGGTTTATCTTAACTCCATATTTATCCTTTACATACAACAGAATTTCAACTATCGCCCCTAACTGTAAGTCGTTTGGTTTCTCTTTATCAAAGTTTCCATCTACACAAATAGCAATTCCTTTTTTATTCTGCATTGTATCTGTACTTCCCCAATCTCCTGAATGCATTAGGATATACTTCAAGTCTTGGGTTTGAATCCAACTACCATCTAGTGCAATTAAGAAATCGTAAGAAATATGTGTCCACCCAAACTCTCCACCTGTTTTCGTAGACCAATTCTTAGCTATATGTTTAGTCTTATGCCAACCATCATATAAAGTCGCGTGGGATTTTAACTCTGTTTTATTCTTCGCAGATTTGTAAACTGAATGATGTACTGTACCCCTATCTATTGAGGATAAACTTCTTTTAAGTGCAGGTTGTTCTGCCAATTGCTTAACGACTAAATTTACTTATCTATAGAGTCAAGTTCTTTTATAATATATTCTAATTTTGTATCAATACTTGAAAGTCTTTGTAATACTAGATTAATAACACTTTCGTTTTCATCGCACCTAACTTCTAAACCCTTTATAGCTTTAGTATTTGTTACTACTGTTGTATTCAATATAGCCCAAGCAACTACAATACTACAAATAAACACTATAATTGGAAGGATATAATCTTTGAATATAGACAAAATACTTTCGGTTTTCTTTATCGTCTTTTGCATAATATTAATCTAACATTCTAAAATTATCTAGTCAATTACAAGTAGGCACAGGTTGCTACAATCCTCAAACTATTCATCTGTAAATTATCAACATCAGCGTTAAATGTAACTGCCCCATTTACAAAATAGGAAGCACTAGCTTCAAGTTCCAACTGTCCGTGTTGAGAAAGCCAAGCCCCTAATCTCGCAATATTACCTCCACCTCTCCAAAAAAAAAGACTTCTCCATTCCGCATCACCTTCGTCATTTCCAGATGTATCAGAAAGGGTCAGATAATTATAAATATACAAGTTTAAGTCCGTCCCATAAGAATAAACCATAGCTGAATATTTTACATCCCATATACCAAGAGGAATTGCTATTGAATCTGCATTGTAATATGTTCCACTTACTGGATTTGTCTGGGTTGTACTTGATGTTTCTACGATACTCCATTTAGATTTTTCCATAGGAAACCCCATAGGCGATTTAGCATGGGAATAATATGTTTCTGTAATCGCACTATCTACAAGAGTATAGTCTGTTCCACCCCACCCAATCACAGTTGTGTCTGGGTCACTATAATTCACATATAAAACTATGAAATATTTAACTACACCACCATTTATTACTTTAATTTTATCTCCTGGTTGTAAATACCCTGATGCATCTCCGTCATCTATCGTAAGCGTTGAATAACCATAGGTTGCACTAACTGAAGAATAAGTCCAATCAGATTTATCTTTATTCCATCCACTTCCAACCATTTTTTTTACTGTTTCCAATAGCACCATTAATCTACATCTTCTAAAGTAATGTATTCAACACCATCTCCATAAGTAAGGGATTCTATACTTCTTTGTACATCGCTAAACACTCTACCTGTTAACGCCCTTTTATCCTCTACATACACCTTAATATAATCTGGGTTATAGTCTACTTTTGTAATTAACAAATTTCCAGAATAAATATCTTCATCTTCAAAATTTCTAATCGCACAAGTATCACCGGGCTTTACACTTTCTATATCATATCCATCTCCTAAATTTCCATCTTTAACAATAAACCAAAGTGATATATTCGGTTCTTTATTCGCTTCTATATACGCTTCTCCTAATTTATCTGCTGTTGCTTCTGTCGTAATTCCACTTTCTGTTAATCTCTTAAATCTATCCCAATACGCAGTTACTCCTGCCCCTGTGTAATACAATTTAGAAATAACATTATCGTCAAAATCCTGTAGTCCGTTCCAGAAAACCAAACTGTTTACTATATCGTTTACATCTTTACTAATATGTATTTCCGTAATATCCTTTTGAAACTTAAACTTATGTGTTGGTGTAGTAGGTTTAGCCTTCCAATATAAAGTATTGTCAGCGTCTATAAACCAATAGAAATCCTCACCTGCTAACAAACGAACCGCTTCCAAACTCTCAATACACAATTTACTCTCCGATACATAGGTAACACTATATCCAGCGTCTTCTGTAGAACCCGCCACATAGTTTATTCTTTCGTTATCTACATTAGCCCTATAATAGTCAATTATATCCTTCACAATGTCTGTGGGGTCGTCTGTCCTCTCCATTTTTGCTTGTGCCCCGTCCCAATCTAAAGTGAACGCTAACCTTGAAGCATATCCAAGTGCCTTAATATCCATATCGTACTTATCTCCCGAAATGTTTGTTTGAATACTAGAGATGTATCCCGAATAAATCTTTAGTCCTGCTGTATCTTCATCTTGAACCCATAACTCTATTCCATCTAATAAATCTATATTATCGTTCTCTGGGATTGTCATTCTGAAATCTCCCATTCCTGAATTGATAGACATACTAAACGAATATTTATCTAGCTGTCCTAATACTCCTTTGAAAGTCGTTCCTGCTTTATCGTATAGCTTGATTGTATATTTCTTCACTTATATTGTCTTCTATAACTAATCTTTGTATAAAGTTCTACTGCTGGGTCAGGCTGTACATAAGTCTTAAATGCTGTATCGTGGGTTATATAATCCGTATTAATCCAACTAGAAGGTGCTGATTGTTTCGCGTATTTCACAGCCCCATCTGCATATCCTCCTGCCGAATTTGCCCCCCAATATAAATGTTGTTTATCTGCTACAAAATTATCTTCTAAAACTAACCAATATACATTTGTATCTGTTATATCTGTATTACATATAAAATCTATCCAAGCGTAAGAACCGTTTGTAATTACTTTCGTTGAAATCGTTTCTAATAAAGTATCTGGGTCTGAATCGTCACTATAGATTCTTAACTTCACATTTCCACTCGTTCCTTGTGCTAGTCTTAAATACAAAGACACCTTATTTAGAACCCCTGTTTCTCCTGCTGTAAAACTCTGTGCCCAATACTTAACTATATCTAAAGTCGTAAACTCTACATCTGCCCCATAACTTGTACCTTCACTATTAGTAGCATAAGCCCTAACATGATAAGTCGTACTTGCCGAAAGTCCTGTTATAGAACCAGTAAACTCTCCATTACCAACACCACAAGCAATTTTATCATCTGTAATTTCTGGGTTTACCGAAGTGTCCCAACATATACCTCTTGTTGTTACAGAAGCCCCTCCGTTTGCTGTTACTTCACCTAATCCGTTTGCTGTTATAGAAGCAATACTACTTACTCCCGAAGTCAAAACTGTCGGTGTAGTCGCTAAAGTAGTGAAACTTACCACAGCCCCATAACTTGTTCCTGCTTCGTTTATCGCATAAGCCCTTGAATAAATCGTCTTACCAGGTGGTAACCCATATAAACTACTAGAGAAAGCACCTGTCCCACTACCCGAAGGATATTTAGCATGTGCTGTTGTGGGCGTAGACGATACAGAGGAAGCCACTATACCCCTTTCGCTTACAGTTCCATCTCCATCATCAGTAACTTCTCCTGCCACATCAGCAGTCGTTACATCTATATTTGTCGCAGGACTTGTCGTTGTTACTGTCGCTGGGTCTACATCAAGATATCCATATATCTGAAAAGCGTGGTCTTCTGTTGGAAAACTATACCAACTACTTCCAGTATCATAACTCCAACCTACATTACCTCCACTATAAGGGTTTGTATCTTTTAATCCCCAATTAAATATTTCGTCACTACTATATAAAACAATAGCGTATTTCGTTCCCGGTGTAAGTTTGAAATCTGTAAAATTGAAAGTTTCCCAACTAAAACGAGGAAAATCTGAAATGCCCGAATTGAGAGAAATAGGTCCTGCTAAAGAACCCCCTGTAGGTACTCCTCCTAAAGTAGCGTAAATTCGCATAGTAACTGTGCTACTTCCACCTGCTTCCTGTCCAAGATAAATCTTTATATAGTCTATAGAATTGAAACTATCTGGCATAGTGAAGGTTTGGAATATTCTGTCCCTTCCCCCTGCAAAGACAGCCCTAAAATCTGGAATCCCTGTTCCTGGGTCGTAACTTACTGAACCCTGATTTACTATTAGTGATGTAGCCATTATACTTCTCCTTTCAAATCCACATTTTGTGTGGTTTGTTCAACTAAATCCTCTCCTGTATCTACTAGCGTAATATTCATTTCATTCTTACCTATAACGAATCTAGGTAACACGCTATCGTAATCTATTTCTTCATTATTTAACTTCACCCATTTTTCTTTTGTATTAATAACTACAGTATCTCCTACAGCCCATGTTTCGTCTAGTTCTGCATTATCTCCTGTGGTTAAGTTTGTTATAACTATTTTATCTAAAGCTACCACACTTGTATTCAATACAAACGTAATTATCGGTTCTGGTGTATGACTTCCGTAGAAGTAAACATCAAAATCATAACTCACTTCATCTATTTTTTGTATTAAAAACGCTGTTTCTAAACTCGTAGATTCTCCTGTCCCTTCGTAATTCAAAAACGACAAACTAAACTCTCCCCAATCTCTATGTTGTTTATTGAAACCTAAAACAGTTTCGTAACATCTATAATTAATTGTACTTATTCTATCTACCCAAATTACACTTCCCAATCTGAAACCTTCTAAATCTGCCTGTTGGTCTGAATAATTTATTTTAACTTGAACGTATCTACCTATTAGTCCTGCGTCTACCGTTCCTGTTTCTAAACCATCTGTCCAGGCAAAACTAAACCAATTCCAACCACTCTCTATCGCTTCTCCATCATATTGATTTGTTATATTCTTTACCAAATAGTTTGAATCATCACTTCCTATAGTAATTTCTACACTCTCTACAAACTCTACATCTGGAATATAAAGAGAAAATTCAAAGTCCCCTGTTCCGTCATAAGCTAGTAAGTCTAGTCCATCTAATTCATCGTTCTCTAGTCCTCCGTAATAACTATCTCCACTACCTACAACATCTACATTAAACATCACAGAACCAGTAAATTGTCTTTCGTCGTAGTCTAATTCTTTTGAAGTACTATCTCCAATTACATTCCAACCATCTTCACTACTTGTGTCCATTACTTCTGCCCAAACCTTTGAAATCCTTAAATATCTATCTTGATTATTAAGACTTACATTCAATTCTTCCAAAATCTCCTTTATTGATTTATAGTCGTCGCTAACCACATATCCGTTAAACTTAATATCCTTTTCATTCAACTTTGTACTAACTACAGAAGTACCTTTACCCATAGCATTAGAAATACGCCTTATATCTATACTATGTTCTCCATCTCCTTTTTCTTCGGAAACATTAATATATCCTCCTGTTAAATTTTGAGAACCATATAAAACTAAATCGTAATCCTTCATATTATGCGAAGTTAAACTTACCTAATAAATTCTGATTTGAACTAATCTTATTAAACGCTTCCTCCAAGAAGTCGCCTAAATCATCTACTCCATATACCGGTGCGTTTATATTTATACTAATACCACCACCCAACATCTCTTTACTTTCTTCATTACTATACACTTTAGAACCCTTTGGCAAATCTACTATCTCTGCCCCATGTTCTCCCACCAAAGCTTTTCCTCCTGGGTGGTACGAAGTACCCTCTGCATATTGAGGTGTGAATAAGCCGTATGGGTCTACCAAACTATTCAACTTCAAATTCTTCTCCATTATCGTTTTAGTAGCTGTAGATATTAAAGGATATCTCATATAATAATTCAAATCCTTCTTTATCTGATATATGAATTGTTTAGCCCCACTTTGTGCTATTTTCTTCATATCGTTTGCAAGTCCACCTGCACCTGCCCCAAATCCCGCTTGATATGAGTTTCCTTCTCTTATACCTTCTGTTCTTAACTCTTTCATTCTAATAGTATGCTGTCGCTTTAACTCTGCCATTTCTTCCTTAAATTTCCTCTTTAATCTAGTAATATCATCTTCCTTAACCGAATCCTTGAATGTAGCAAAATCACTCGCATATCGCTTCTGTAATGCTATTTCTTCTTTCAATTCTACCTCTAAACTAGAAATCTTCTCTGCAAAATCTTCCTCAATAATATTTGATTCTTCCTCTAGCTTATCCTCTACTGCACTTAATTTCTCTTGCTGTCCTTCTTCCTCTGCTTTAATTGCTTCTTCTAATAAGGCAATATTCTTTTCGCTATTTACATCATTAATCTTCTTCTCGTTTGCTATATTGTTTTTTAATACACTTATCGCATAGTCCGATTTCTTCTTTATTAAATCACTTTCTTTCTTAGCGTCATCTGTTTTATCCTTTAATAACTTGTCCCTTTCTTCTCGTTCTTTCTTTAATGAAGCTGTTATTTCTGCAACTTCTTCCTTGTGTGAAATGATTATATCTTTCAACCTATCGTTATAATCCTTCAACTTGTCAGCTACAGTTTCCGCATACTTCCTCATTTCCTTTGCCATCTTCTTTGCTGTTTTACTAGCCACATCACCCATAGTATCTCCCCAATCTTTTGCGTCTGATTTCATTGAATCAGTTACCTCTCTGGATTTATTCTTTATACCGTCCCATAAACTTTTAACATCTTGACTAGCTGTTTCCCAGAATTGGCTAAAGTCTACTGTTCCTTGATAAAACGATTCACCTACTTCTCCCCACGCACCCATCATATTTTCGTTCATCTCTATAAAAGCATTTTCTACTCCATCTAAATCAAAAGCCATAAGAGATTTTAACGCCCTACCTACTGCTTTTATTCCTTCTAAAGCCTGTGTGAAAGGCATTAATAAAACCTGTCCCAACCCTTTCGCATATCCTACAAGCCCCTTAAACACAGACATCAAAGCACTAATCCATTTAGCCACAGTTCCTATCTGTACAATCACTTCGTCCATAATCATAGAAGCCTTGAATTCGTCTATATCATCTCCAATCCACCCGAAGTAATAACCTATCTCTGTTATAAACTCCGTAATTGCTTCTGAATTTTCATTTAAGAATTCCATTACTTCCGAAAGTAAATCTTTGAAACTCTCAAATATTCCAGTCGCTTCTCCAAACTCCGTTATACTAATTCTTCCCATATCCTTCATATTATCCGTTAACCCCTGCATAGTTCCCGATTGCTTTTCCATCATTCCTTCAAACCTTCCACCTTCTCCTGTAAGCAGTTCTAAAGCCCTCATAACCTCTGGATATCCTACTCTACCCTCCTCTACCATTTTACTCACTTCTTTCGTTGTAGCCTCCATAGAGTTCGCTAGGGCGTCCATAATTGGGATACCCGCCATACCCATTTGTCTGATATCCATTGTCGTAGCCCTACCTTGCGATTGCATTTGTCCTAAATTCCAAATCATTCTATCAAACACTTCGTTACTACCTCCGGTTGCCGCAACTGTATCTCCAAGCATTTCTATTGATGGAATAACATTTTCCGTAGCCACACCCATAGCAATTAGCTTTTTTGTACCAGCCACAACTGTACCAAATTCATAAGGGGTTTTCTTTGCTAAATCTATCGCGTCTTCAATCAAAGCGTTTGCTGTTTCCTGACTTCCTGTAAGTGTCGTTAGTGCTATATCTGCTTGTTCCATAGCACTTACTCCACCATACATCTCACTAGCTAATACCTTAAATGCTTCTTTCGTGGTATCTAATACCTTTCTGAATGCCATAAAAGCAATATTTCCTAGAAATACACCTTTAGTGAGAGAGGCAGTCGCGGAAGTCGTATCTTCTTGAACTCCAATCAACTTCTCCATATCCTTCTTTACCTCAAGGATAACCTTCTTCGTTTCATTCTGCGCTTCAATGATGATTAATACTTGTTTTTCTACTTTTGACAGTGCCATCTATTTTTTGCCTAATTTTAACCTTCTAGACTTCTCGGCTTCCGACATAGCAATATCTAAAAAGGCATTTATCCAATATATATCAGTTTCCAATGCCTGATTTACCGACCAACCATACTTCTTACACAATTTCTCTATCACAAGTTCAAAAGGTAAATCACCTATATCCCTTACTATGTAGTTAAAAACATCACGAGTTATTTTTTTTTACTCGCTTTATTATCCCTCCACAAGTCCATGAATATCTTTTGCAACTTCCTTACTTCGTCTGGAGTGAAGTTTTCCAACACAGCTTCGTTCATATCAATAGTCTTACCTTCCTTATCGGTTATCTTCAAACAATACACCGATAATTGGTTTACGACTATCCCCAAGAACATCTCTGGGTGGTCTATATACTTAGCCATTTCCTTTTGAATATGAAAGTACTGTAACCCATTCAATCGTTTGGGTAGATACACCTTATATCCACTTTCTAAAGTAAGAACTCCGTCCTTGAAGTCCATTTATTAAATTGTAAAAATTTAGACCGAACTTACGTCACTAATCAACTCTGCTAGACTGAATCCGTTTGATTCATCTCCATCTAACAATACCAAATCAAATTCCTCACCAACTACTGCTTTAATATCTTGATTCATTGAGAATGAATTTAGATTTACAGTTGGGAACTCCAATTTGAATGATGGATTTGTTTCCACACCTATAGTCGTATTTGTATCTATTACTTCAAATCTGAACGACTTATTTGTATTCCCTTCAAACAACGCTTCTGCATATGCTGTATCACCACTTGCCAAAGTCATTTCTTCAAAGTCTTTCACTATGTGTACTCCCATATCCCAATCTAATGCTGATATATCGCTGAAATTAGCATTACCTAGTTTATAGTGTTCGTTATAATTCCTTGAAAATGAAAACACTACTTGGATAAAATCCAAAGCTGTAGCGTCATCTAACTGTGCATATAAATCTTCTAAATATACATTCGCGTCTTCCGAAGCGAAGTAACTTGTAGTAGGATAACTTGCTGTTAATCCACTTGTTGAAGCCCTTTGCTTTGTGATATATGTCGCACTAATCATTGGAATACCACTCGCTTCAAACGTCAATTCTAGATTCACTAACATACCACAAGCGTATTCATATTGATTTGTACCATCAATAATACTGATTGTATATGTAGGCGCTAATCTTGTATTGAGAATTGTGAAACTTATCGTATCTACTCCACTTTCTGGATTATCGTCATCTACATCTCCTGTACCGTAAACTCCCATTAGAAGTTTCGCTAGGACTGTTCTATCTACAGGTAAATCCATCTTAATTTCTGTATCAAAAGTTGTAGTCCTTTGGTCTTTCCTTGTGGTAATTCTACCATTGGAAACGTCAATTTCACCTACACCTTTATTTGGGGTGACTGTAACTGTACCTCTAGCAATCCAATCTCCTGTTGATGGTGCTTCGGCTGTAGCCCTTTCGCTTTCCTTCATTAAGGCAACTTCCACTTGCTGTCCTATAATTTTTGCCATTGTAATTAAATATAAAAAATTATTTCTTTAACTTAGCAAGTCTTCTCGCTTCCGTTAATGAAGAAGCCA
>Ga0208769_1000122_pt1 | contig 39780 bp, 49 predicted proteins | sample AntAceMetag02UKC_FD_184768 | JGI IMG/M metagenome (GOLD analysis project Ga0208769, IMG submission 184768) | Saline lake microbial communities from Ace Lake, Antarctica- Antarctic Ace Lake Metagenome 02UKC (SPAdes) (version 2) | ecosystem: Environmental > Aquatic > Non-marine Saline and Alkaline...
CGAGTTGGCCCCCCTCGAGTTGGCCCCCCAGGAGTGGTCCCCCCAGTACAACTTTGAGGAAGATGGTTACGAGGAATGCTTTGAAGAAGATCTACACATCAAAGAATCTGCTAAACCACTACCCAAGATCAATACACATAAAGAAACCCAACTATTAAATAATCCCCCGCCCCTCGGGGCCCCATCTTCACCTATTGAAGAATGTAACAAGATAATTAATGATCGTCGCATTGCATTATCGAAGATGCCGCACTTTTTGTACGACATGATGAAAACTAATTGGACTAATGAACTTAAGATTAAGTTTTCGTTTTTACCAGAGGACTTTGACATTTTGGCTTATGCGATATAAGAACTGTTTTTATTGATACGCATATCATTCTATTCGCAGAACCATTATACTTTTCTAAAAGGTTTTTATAGCAGTTTGGTCAATTTCCAAACAACGTTAGAAGGAGACACGTATGAAATATTGTTTGATGGGCAATCCTAAGGCTTTATCTAGGCCACGGTTTACAAATAATCATGTCTATGACTCGCAAAAAGAACACAAACTTATCCTTTCGATAGATTTAGAACGGCAACGTGATGATATGCCTATGTTAACAGGACCACAACATTTGTTTGCTGATTTCTTCATGCCTTTATCTATATATAAATCGGACAAGTTGGAGGGGACATATGTGGAGTCGCGTCCAGATTTGGATAATTTGTTAAAACTTCTCTGTGATGTATGTAATGGGGTACTATATGCGGACGATCAGAGGGTGGTGAAGATAACAGCTGCTAAGCGTTATTCACGTAAGCCAAGAACTGAGTTTTACTTTGAGGATGCTATATGAAAAAAAAAGAAACACAAATTAAACCAAAACACTCTACAATTGAACAGTCTGATCAGTCAAAAGAGATTCGCACAAGTAAAAGAGGTCTAGTAAGGCCTTTACTTGAACAATATTACTCTGTGATATCAGGAAAAAAAGAACTATTAGACACACGCAAATTGGACTCGTTATGTGAATATTTTCTCAAATGTGCACAAAACTGTGAGAGTACTAAGCATGTATCTTATTATCTAAAATCACCTGATGCGCCTTTTAAAGTTGAGGTGAGAACACTCGAAAATTGGTTACACAAATACCCTAATTTAAAAGATGCCTATAATGAATTGATGGAAGCAATAGGGGATAAGTTAAGGGAAGATGTTTTAAAGAGTAAAATACCTCATACACTTATTCACAAGGATCTTAATCTCTATTGCGATAGATATAAGAAACTATTTGAATGGGAACATGGTATTAAGAATAAACCCGAAGACAATTCTAAGAGCTATGTAGTTGTGATGGAGCAAACTAAGGATTGTCCTAATGTGCCAAAATTGGAGCCTGATGAATCTGACGACTGAAACCCAGGTACGATTAGATAAATATAAACCGCGGGACTATCAGTTACCTCTCCTTGATGCTGTATTAAATAAAGGGTATAGAAAAGTACTAGCCCTATGGTGTCGTCGTTCAGGTAAAGATTTAACAGCTTGGAATTTGATCATACGTAAAGCAGTCATGGAGATAGGTAACTATTTCTATTGCCTGCCGACCTATAGACAATGTCGTTTGGTAATTTTTGACAGTATTACCATAGATGGCAACAAATTTATCGACTATATTCCAAAAGAACTTATTAAGGCTATTAATATACAAGAGATGAAGATCTCACTTATAAATGGTTCCATTATTCAGCTAATGGGCTCAGATACGTACGATACTTCTCTCATTGGTACAAACCCACGCATGATAGTATTTTCAGAATGGTCTCTTTCAGATGAACGCGCATATCAGTTTGTGCGGCCTATCATGAATGCAAATAATGGTATAGTTGTATTCTTGAGTACACCGAGAGGGTATAATCATTTCTATACTCTCTATCAGATAGCAAGTCACTCTAAAGACTGGTTTTGTTACAAGCTTACGGTTGAAGATTGTGGGCATATTTCACTTGCTGATATTAGAAAAGAGATAGAATCATGCGAAGTTAGTGAAGATCTTGCACGCCAGGAATACTGGTGTGACTTTTCTGCTGGTGTTGAAGGTAGTTATTATGCAAAATATATTGATCGCATGCGTCTTAAGGGACAGATTACTAATGTACCTTGGGAACCAGGTTTCGCTGTTCATACTGCTTGGGATATTGGGGTCCGTGATTCAACAACTATCATATGGTTCCAATGTATAGGGCAAACAGTCCGAATAATTGATTGCTATGAAAAGAACAAAGAAGGTCTCGAGCATTACGTCAATGTAATCAAATCTAAGCCGTATACTATGGGTCGTCATATAGCGCCACATGACATAGCTGTCAAAGAATGGGGTTCAGGACAAACTAGAATATCTAAGGCAAGAGAACTAGGAATCAAATTCACTTTATCGAATAACGTAAGCCTTATGGATGGTATAGAGTCGTGCCGTTCTGTTTTCGGCAAAATATGGATTGATGAAAAAGTCTGTGCACCATTGATCAAGGCACTGGAGAATTATAGACAGGAATGGGATAGTAAACGAAAAGTCTATCATGACCGTCCGTTACATAATAGTGATAGCCATTTTGCTGATGCTTTTAGGTATCTGTGCGTTTCGTTACCAAAAATGCGTGATGGTTTATCAGCGGAAGAATTAGATAAAAGATATAAAGAAGCTATGATGCTTAATGATACAGCTAGACCATTTAAGAAAGAACCATGGTGATGGAAGATACTACTAAATTATGGCTGCTTTTGATTTTCTATATTTTTGTGTTTTCTTTGAAAGATGTTCTTAATACATACAATGAAGGGTTAAAAAAACATGAATATATTATCAGTAATAGAAGCAATCCTTAGTTTCATCTTCTTAATCATAGGAATTTTGAGTCTACTCTGCATAATTACTCTTATATATATGATCAACAATCAATAAATCATTGCGTTGAAATACCTTCTGGACTTAAGCTAATGAAGTAACGAAAAACGCTCAATTGAAAAAGGGGCAGTAGTGATATTTCAAGAGCTTGATACTAAATATGTAGATTCAGGTGATCGCAATATACTTGAGTATATGAATCATTTGTACATGCAATCAATTACGATAAATCTAACCTATGCCTCTGAGGCTGATTTAGATCATAAATTTTACAGTGGCGACCAATCAGCCTTTAATTCATATTGGGCTGGTGTTCCAGGTCCTATGCGCAAAACCTTTATATTTAACAAGATACGTAAACAAATCGATCTTGTTTCAGGTAATCAGCGAAAAAACCGCAAACAAACTGTATGTGTTCCTGTAGAGAATGCGGACCAGAAGACAGCAGATCAGTTTTCAAAGATTTTTGACTATGTACATAATAGAGAATATGTCCTCGAAACCATATCAGATACCTTTAAGGAGGCTCTCATTTCTGGCATGTCTCTTTTGCAGCTCTGGTTAGATTTTAGAAATGATCCTATATCAGGTGATATTAAAGTAGCTAAAACTGATTACAATTCATTTATAATCGACCCATTCTTTCGAAACGCTGATCTTTCTGACTGCCATTTTATATGGAAACGTTCTTATCTAACCAAGAGAGATATATTAAGTCTCATGCCTACAGCATCAGATATTATTAAAAACCTCCAAAATGACACCATGCGCGACGGAAAGTTTCAGTACCAACCAGAATCCCTCGGTTATAACATGAGCAACCTGATTGCGTATGATGAGTTCTACTATAGAGATTATAGAGAGCAACTTATTCTTGTAGATAGACAAACTGGTGAAGTACAAGAGTGGCGTGGCCAAGATGATGATCGCCTAAATCTATTTTTACAGACTTACCCTCAAATCACTATGAAGAAAACAGAGGTTCCTACGGTTAAGCTAGCTATAGTTGCTGGAGGACAAGTTCTATTTAATTCCTACAATCCAATGGGTATAGATAATTACCCTTTTATACCTGTAACTGCCTATTATAATCCACAAATTCCCTATTATAATTATCGCGTACAAGGAATGGTCAGAGGCCTCAGGGATGCACAATTCTTATACAATCGCCGTAAGGCAATAGAATTGGATATTTTAGAGAGTCAGGTAAACTCTGGTTGGAAGTATAAAGAGGACTGCTTAGTCAATCCTTCAGATATATTTATGGCTGGACAGGGTAAGGGAATCGCTCTTAAGACTGAAGCACAAATGACCGATGCGGAGCAAATACAGTCTCCAATAGTACCACCAACAACTATTCAGTTATCTGAGATGTTGGGTAAAGAAATGAATGATATATCCGGTATTAGTGAGGAATTACTCGGTACTCCTACTAATGATGTTGCTGGTTTATTGTCCATGATTAGACAAAATGCTTCTCTTGTTACCTTACAGCCTTTATTTGATCAACTTGATAGGTCACAAAGACAACTTGGCAAACTTATGATAGACGTGATTCAAGCTAACTATACTCCTGGTAAAATAAAGAAAATACTCGGCGGTGACGAGCCTAGTCAACAGTTCTACAATAAGTCATTCGGTGTATATAACGCACACGTTGAAGAGGCTGTACTTACTCAAACTCAAAAACAGTTACAATTTGCACAGTTGATCCAGTTAAGAGAGATGGGTGTTGCTGTACCAGATAACGTCCTATTAGACTCATGTCTATTGCAGAACAAAGAAGAACTTATAAAATCTATCCAACAGTCGCAACAACAAAAACAAGAAATGGAACAAAGACAAGCAGAGTTGCAGATGATGCAATTACAATCTCAGATCAAACTTAATGAATCTCAGGCTACAGCGAACGAAGGTCTTGGTATCGAACGCCTATCTAGAGTACAAGAAAATGAAGCACTTGCTCAAGAACGTCGCGCTCAGGCAGTTAAAGATGAAGATTCTGCTCTTTTAGATCTCGTTAAAGCAATGAAAGAGATTGATGGAATAGATTTAAGCCATATGAAACAACTTTTAGAGATGCATAACCTCGTTAAAGCGCAAGAACAGGATAATGCTAACGGTGATTCTGATGTTACAGTTAAACCAGGAAGGGCTGTGAATGATCGAAAAACTGCAGAAGTTAATAGTAATAATAGAGATAATCAAGAAGCTGCCGGAGGAGGAAATAATCTTACTTAAAGATTATTTAGAAGCATATATCGAGACCTTTTCTGAGGAATAAAAGGAATAATTTGAATAAGAAAATTAAGGATATTGGTGACGAACTTGGTGTTAACTGGAAACAGATCAACCCTAAACAGTTCGAAATGGGGATGAAAGTTGAATTAGAACATGGAACTAAAAATCCTAAGACTAATATAACTAATGATGATCCAATTAAGACTGCAAAGATCGCTCTATCTCACTTATATGAGAAAAATAATTATTATAGTGAGCTAAAAAAAGTTGAGTCAAAGTGACTAAAATAACCCCTCTGTTGTAGATGGGATAACCATTGTCGATACTATATCGGCAGTTCACAGAAAGGCCAAATATGGCAAAAAGATACCATGAATCAGCAGCTATGATTACAGAAAATCCTAGCGCAATGTCCTTCATGCCTGAAAACACTGTTATTAAAAAGTATCAACCAAACGAGTACAACATGCCTTGTGAGTATGATGATACTATTGTTGGTATTGATTCTCAGAAAAATGGTGATGGGGCAATGATCCGTCGTGCTACTAAACCACGTAAGGCATAATATGGCGGTAATGGTTCGCGATCCTAAGATGCAGAAGATTCTCAATAAGATCATAGGCAAACCTGCTAACATGATAAAAGCTAAACGCTATAAGAAATCTTCCATTATACTGAACGATGATAATAGCCAGAACCGTTGATTAATTGGGCTCTGTTTAATCAGGGCCCAATATTTAAAGGAGAAAATATGAAAATGAAACTTAAGAAACCTAAACTTAAAAAAGAATTTTTAAATTCTGTCAAAGAAGATAAAAAAGGATCTAAACCTTGTAAGAACAAGAAATAATTTCCCCTCCTTATTTATTCCCCAGTTTTAAAAAAAACTGGGACTTACTTTAGAATTAAATTCGTGTATATGATGGTAGTGATATTTTAAAAAAAGGGATATCACGATGGAAAAAAGAGAGAGAAGTAACATCATTGTATCCGATCTTCGTAATGCTGCCTTAGACAGTTACGATAAAGATTTATACGAATGTTTCAATAAAAATAAAAATAATTATAGGCATTTGTTCTATATTGTCAGCACATTTAAAAAAGATCCTGCTACAAGTAAAATCCATACAAAATTCTGGTCAAGAAATTCATGCCCTACACCACAGTTCGACCAATCTGTATATCAATGCAATAAGGATTGGGATGGACCTTTGTACATGTGGACATTACCAACTGAAGATTATGCAATTGCTATGCGGGACCATAAAGAATTATGCCCGCCAGAACAATACCAACTGTTAAGATTTGTACTTGATTATTTTAACGGTACACTTTTAAATGTTGCCAAGAAATTAAGTAACGAAAAAGAAGAATCAGGACACTTAATCATTGAGAGTTAGCAATGGAAACAGAAAAAGTATTAGAAACTCAGGTAGAAACTGAAGTTAAACAAGATACTGTTTTGGAACAGCCTGCAGAAGCGGTTGCAGCACCAGTAGAAACAGCAGCGCAGTTGTCATTTAAACAGTTACGCGAGAAGGCTGAACGTCTAGAACGTGAACGCGATGAGTATTATAGAAAAAACCAGCAATATGAGAATAGACAACCCGTAGAGAGAGGCGATGAAGAAGAAAATTATCCGATTAATAATGATGATCTGGTCGAAGGTAAACATCTTAAAGCATATGAGAAAAAACTCAAAAAATTAGAAGATTCCTTTACAAAAAGCCAAAAGAAGGCAGAAGAAGCATTCTCAGAGAGTAGAATCCGCTCAGAGTTTCCAGACTTCGATAAAGTAGTCTCTCAAGATGCATTATATATACTACAGTCACAATTCCCAGAACTCGCAGCCTCTATTAACGCTAACCCTGATCTGTACAGCAAAGCCAAGGCAGCGCACCAAGCAATAACAAAACTTAATATCAATCCAAATGATTTTAGCTCACAAGATAAGGCAATTAACAAAAATCTCAGTAAACCACAGAACGTTAATGCAGTATCACCACAACAGGGTGAATCCGCATTAAACAAAGCTAATGCATTTGCTAACGGATTAACTGAAGATGATAAAAAGAGATTGTACGCAGAGATGTGTCGTTACGCGGACATGTAAATTCATCACGGAGTACTGTAAAAACCACTTAAGTTTGTATAGTAAACGAAAGTCGTGATGGTTGCCCCAAGGTTTTGTCTACTTCTTCCTTGGGGCAAATTCATTCATGTTAAAATATCATTTAATCGATATATCTAAAATTAGTTACGACAATAACCATTGAGATCATTAAAATAGAATTAATAATCAGATAATTGAGTTCAAAATGATCATTTATACTATAATTATAAAACTGTGTAAGTGCTAAAGAACATACTATCAAAGGAGTCCATATTAAAAATGGTTTTAAACTCCTGGGTTCGCCAATAATTGGGTAATATTCACGAGCAGCCCACAATATATATGAAAATAGTATAGTAGTTATGAAAATTTTGATAAAACTCACATAACCATCGACATAAACAACTGATATTGCATTAAAGGCGGCCATTGTGAACCCATAAATAATCAATTTAATATAATAGATTAAGTTATTATCCATGATACCCCAGTTCTAATTTGTGTTACCTTTATGGGAGCGGTAAAGCACCACCTACAATAGTTGCTGCAATTGTTGCCTTAGTTGTAGCCGCTGCACCAGCTGCGAGAACAAAAATACAGCCTGGGCCTGTTGAAGGTATAGATACGATTGTAGCCGCAAGTGTCCCAGCGCATCCACCAACAGCTGTAACAAGACCGAAAACCATGCCTGTAAAAGGTCCTGCCCCTAATCCTCGTTGATGTCCTTCAATTTTGTAACTCGCATCAGACATTCTTTTAAGCTCTAGACAACCAGTCTTCAGATATGATCGCAATTCCTCTTTACTACGGTGCCTTAGCTCTTTTGATACATTGTATGAAGGGATTTTGTAGCTGCTGTTATCTTTTTGTACACAAAAACCATCCTTATGATAAGACAGTTCGATACCATCAACTTTACTTGATTGTATAAAATTCTTCTCTTTAATAGCCATACCGTTAACTATGCATGGAAAAAGAAATAAAATAAATAATTTATTCATAAAATAATCCTCTTAAGAGAATGATATCTCTTTTAAAAAATGTATGAAAAATAAGCCATGTAAGTAACATATATTAATCAAAATATATTACAATAATTACATGGCTTATCGATATAATGAATAAATCGAATGTTTTAAAGCAAAATATGACAATTTTTACATCGTGGCTCATAGGTAACTAGACTTTTATCATCATCGATAATAATATCTGGGTCGCTAGATAGGGCCGGCATGCCATTAACAAGACGTTGTGTATATTCTGCATTATGGCAATTACAAAGGTTGCATCGTGATTGAAGTTTAATTTTGTTCTTAGATCTCTGTACCAATTGAGTAATTGTAGTCCCAAATGATTCACGTCTAAAATTAGTATCAAGACCTGATACAACAACATTTATTTTTGCTTTGATCATTGTATCGATAACATTAATAAGTTTATTAGAATAAAACTGTACCTCGTCAATAAATACGACCTCAGGTTCCTCCTGTAGAACTTTAAGTAAAATATACTCAGCTGATGATGTAGAAATACAGGGAATCTCCTCAGCATAAGCACGAGACTTGAGCGTATTCTCTGTTCTTGTATCAAAGGTATGTTTGAACGCCAAGTACTTTATCCGTTGTTCACGGGCAAATTTGACATACAATATAAGGTTGGCTGTTTTTCCAGCATACATTGGTCCTGTTATGGTAGTTAATTCACCATCATTAGAAAAGAGAGAGTATTTATTTAAATTGTACATTCCAGGAGATTTTTGTACCATCGCCTGAGAGTTGCAGAATATTAACAAAAGAAATAATAGTTTCTTCACAATTCTCCCTCAATTTCACAAAATTCAATAACAGGAAACTTTGTAATATCAACAATAGCACCATTACACTCAATGAATTTCTGGGGAAGATCGGTATTCATAATATCAACTGCTTTTTTAAGCATGATTTCCTCTATTTCACACTCATAGCTACAATTAAGATCACCAATTTGGTCTAACGAGTAGAACATGATACTAAATATCTTCATCATTTTCCTTCCTTGTATGTATATAAGTCTAATTATATGGCTTCTTCCTCATCTATTTTCATTAATGATCGATTCCTGCTTAAATAATCTATCATCCGAATGGGCTACAATACTATTATTTTCTTTAAATTCTACAGTTACTTTACCAAAATATTTCTGAATAAATCCTACAAGTTCTTGGTTGCAACTAAACAACCGAATGGTTGCAGCATGTTTAGGATTATATACAATGAGAAGATGTTTTTTAACCCTATCAAACGTTTTTATGCTAACAAGTGAAAGCATACGTTCAAATGGTTGTACCCCTTGTTGGGCATCCTCTAATACATGACTCCATTGCTCGCAACAATATTTAAATTCAACCCAGAGATCAATCTCCATAAACTTATAATAATTTTACAATCAATTTAGAGTCATCAAACAATTCACATAATTTGTTGAGTACTAAATTTTTTGACAAAAGATCGACAATACCATCCCTAAAGAATATTTCTGATTGGTCAAGTTCTAGTGTTAGACAATGATTTTCAATATCGTAATTCTTGAAAATAACCATCTGCAGCACCGATACCTTTACAGGGTCCCCTGTCGATTTATCAACAAAATCAATTAGTTTATGTAACTTGTCAATGTAAACAGCTGTTTCAATAGGGTCACTTTTGTAGTCGGCTGTTAGATCAATATTGAAATATTCAAACATCTTTAACAACAATTTATTCACGGGGTAACCACTCCTTACTGTCGCACCTTGAACAATACGCTTTAACGATCCATTTTCTTGATCTTTAGCAATCTCATAATTTAAATCTTTTAAAAAATGACTCTCCATTAAATAGAGATGATCCATCTTTTTAAGGTTGTTAATATCATACGGCACAAAATATTTTTTAGATTTTTTCAGTATCAATAAGTTGTTAGATCGTAAAACAACTGTGCCACAATCATCGAGCTGTAAAGATCTGAACCAATAGACACCTGTTATGATTGCTACATGAATGGCATAATGGTTACTTTTGAATCCTATATGAGTCACATATGAAAGTAATACTTTGTTTTCCCTGTGATCATATATTTCGATTCCTATAGCAGATTCTCCAGGATTAGAAGAGGCACAGCCACATGTATTTATCGTGTATAAATGCATTCTCTTCCTATTTTTTAGATTTTGTATCTTTAATATAATCTTCTAAGAATTTGTATATAGATGGGAGTAATAAACTTGATATAGACGTATTGTTTTTTTGAGCGATTGCTCTAATTAAAAGATATTCATAGTTTTCTACTGAAACATGTAACCGTATTAAACCATTACGGGGTTTTTGCAGCTTTTTCATCATACTTCTTTCTTTTTGAGACCCTTTGATATTAGACTCTCTAGTAGCGTAACAACAGATTCGCTTACTGTAAATGACGCAATTGGCCTCGTCGACCACAGGGCGCAAATTGGAGAGAATTCGCCCATCTTGCAAAATATATACATTCATAGTAATGAGGTATTACCATGGCCTACATAACCACGGATACTTTAAGTGCACCAGTACAACAGAGTTTTGACTCTAAAATTCTCAGTACTCCTACTGCTAACCAAATTCACAATTTAGCAGCAATGCCCAAAAGAATGCCATCAAAAGGTGGCAAAATCCTTCGCATGAGACGATATAACCAATTGCAGCCAGCTCTTGTACCATTGGGTAATAGTGGATTAACACCACCACCACAGATGGCTACAGCAGTTGATATTGATGCTGAAATTAGTTTCTATGGAACCTATTTACAGATCAACGAGCAATGTACATTACAAGCGCAAGATAAACCGCTTAATGAACTCGCAATAAGATTGGGAGTATCGTTAAGGATTACCGAGGATTTGTTAACTCGTAATATGCTGCAAGCGACTGCCTCACAGATTAACTGTACTGGTGGCGTGAACGGTGATAATCCTACAGAATTAACGGCAAGTGATGTCGGTAATGTAGTTAAAACTTTGCTCACAAATGATGCTAAGACAATTCTCGAAAACGTCGATGCCACGGATAAATTTGGAACAGGCCCGATACGCAATTCTTTCATGGCCTTTTGCCACACTGATCTTACTGAGGATATTAACAACGTTGCTAAATTTAAACACGTTAATGAATATCCATCGCAGCATAATATCGGCAAAGCAGAGTGGGGCAGTGTTCAGAATTTAAGATTTTGGATATCAAGCCAAGGTGCTAAGGTCACAAATTCATCATTCTTAGGTGCAACAGTTTATTCGATTTTTGTAACAGGTATGGAATCATATGCATATATTATGCAAGATGGCATGTCTGCAACATTCATCTATAGACCTGCAATTTTTGACTCAGCTTTAGCGATGAATGCTTCAGTTGGATACAAATTTGGTGCCTGTCCAAAAATTTTGAATGACCTTTGGCTCTTCAGATTAAATACTACATTAGCTTAAAAGGAGATAATATGGACGGAACTATAATTTTACAAGGTTCTTTTGTATCTGATGGTAATGCTAAATATATACCAATTAGATCTGATGTAGATTGGATGAGAGTTGTAAACTATACAAATAGCATAGGGGTTGTTAATGCTTCTGGAACTTCGTTCTACTGGCAGCGTGGAATGGCGACAGGTCGTGGATTAGTCCATCCTCATATCGGCGGAGACGCGACAATTGGTGTTGCTGAAATTGCAGCAAATAATGGTTTTACACTTTACGATACCTCGGTTAATACTCCTGGTGCACAGATAGTAACTACTGGAACTACTTCAGTACCTGCCCCAGTCGTTTCTACCGCTAATACTGCCGGTCTCGTAGCATTCCAATCAATTGTTAGGCTAGATAGCATTGCAGCAGCTCCAACATTGTGCGGTATTGATTTCTCTCCAGTTGCTATTGTTGCTGGTGTAAGGTTTACTCTTCCTACATTAGCTAGTACGGTCGCTCTTGGCGGTGCTGGTCATTATAGAGTAATTCCCTACAACCCTCTATTTTATCCACGCAATAGAACAGTATGTAATGTAACACGAGCAGCTAATGCTGTAGTGACTACTACTATTCCTCATGGATTAACGGTAGGGCAACAGGTACGTTTCAGTGTCCCTGTATATAGTGGCCTAGGTATGGTGGAACTCGACAACGTTCTTGCAACTGTATTAACAGTAGATGCACCGAACAATCTGTCATTTACTATCGATATCAATACAACAGCATATACAGCCTTTGCTTGGCCTCTTGCTGGTTCTGCTCCTTGTCAGTTCCCACAGATGGTGCCAGTCGGCATAGCTGCACAGCATCCATATGAAAATATCTTGACTGATGCAACCAGGAATACTGGTGCAATCGGAATGATTCTTGGTGCTGGTAATGATGCCGCAACACGCTTGTTGGCTCCAGCAGGAACAAACAATGATGTTATTTATTGGGTTGCTGGTAAATCCTGGAATATGTAATTAATTCGTAGTAATAAAGTGCAGGGGGGCGCACGATTCCCCCCTATTCTTAAAAAAGGAATATAATGGAAAATTTAGAAACAACAGAAGTAAAAAAGAATTCTCATAGGCTAGAGAGACCAGAAAACAAACTTAAATATCAACGCGACAAAGACCGTGAGATTGTTAAAGGTATGTTTAAATATTATGAAGTTGATGGAGGAGTCCTCAATTTCTGCTTTAAAGCATATAAAGAAGATCCTGTAGAACAGTTTAGTCTTGAAGATGGTAAAGTTTACTCCATTCCTTTAGGCGTTGCTAAGCATCTGAATAAGAGTGGTTTTTACCCTCAATATGCATTTTTACCAGGTGATAGAGAGATGATCGGTGCTTATTCTCCTGATGGACAAACTATGCAGGTAATTAAGAAAATTAGACGATATGCTTTCCATTCTCTTGAATTCGTTGATATTGAAGGACTTGAAGAATCATCAGGTATTGTCGAAGTAGTTAAAGCTTCGTATTAAGGATATCATGCCACTACTTACCGAACAATACCCGATATTCCAACCTGCTATGAGAGAAATAACCGCAATAACTAATGCATTTCCCGCTGTTTTGACAACAGCATTTGATCATAACTACTTAACAGGTCTTGTAGTACGTTTATATATACCATTAAATTGTGGAATGATCCAAATTGATCATTTTAAGAGTTCTATAACACGCATCGATGCAACAAGATTTTCAGTTGATATCGATACAACACGTTTTGATATATTTAACGTGCCAGCAGATACAACGCAATGGCCTCAAGTTGTACCAATTGGGGAAGTTAACTCTCAGCTAGATCAAGCAACAAGAAACGTGTTACCAGATAATATTTTGCCTTGAAAAAGGGGTAATAATGCCAGCTTTAACCACATTATCACAGATTTATACAAAGGTACGTAGACTCGTACGTGCTCCATCTACCATGCAACTTTCAAACAGTGATATTAATGACTATATCAATACATTCATATTATACGATTTGCCAGAGTCTTTAAGATTATTCAATCTACGCAAGACATTTACGTTTTATACAACACCATACGTCGATACATACCCGTTAAACCTTGCCGATGAGACAATTAATACAAACAACCAGTTCTACAACTTTAAAAACAAATATATCAGTATTCATGAGCCACTTTTTGTTGCGGGTCAACGTAAGGTTTATACACAGTCACGGGAACAACTGTATGGCATATATCCACAAGTACAAGCAATATCTGCTCTTAATACTATTGGCGATGGTGTCACTACAGCTTTTACAGGATATTTACCATCAAATACAGGTTATTTACCAACTAATGTAGCCGCACCAACTACTATTACTCTGCGTAAAACTGTTTTGTTTAACTCAATTGATTCAAGTAATAATGGTATTGCTATGCATGATGTACCTTTGTTAACAGGTAATCATGGTGCGCCAGCGGTTAATAACTTTCCTGGATTCGGTGAACTTGTCGCAATTAATAGTGCTCCAACAGGATTATTTAATGCTAACAACTATGTTAACTATATTACCGGGCAATATGTTGTTACATTTCCTGTAGCACCTGCTGCAACACAACAAATATTTTCTCAATGTGTACCTACAGTAGTTTCTATACCTCAATTAATGCTCAATTTTGACGATACGCTCACCTTGAGACCTGTTCCCGACAAAGTATATTCGGTTAACTTTGAAGTCTATACGCAACCAACTGAGATGCTTCTTAATACTCAAGAACCAGAGTTACGACAGTGGTCTCAATATATAGCGTATGGTGCAAGTAGGAAGATCTTTCAAGATAGAATGGATATGGAATCATTAGCGATGATAGAACCAGAATTTAGAGCGCAAGAACGATTTGTATTACGAAGAACTATTGTACAGTTAACGAATCAAAGAACACCTACAATATATTCAGAATCTAATGGATGGCCATCAGGATGGTTTTCTAGTGGTGGTCAATAATAAAGGAATAATATGCCATATAATAATGCTATACCTGCGGCAACAGATAGAATCAGCGCATCACAACCGCAAATACTAGCTAATTTTCAAGCAATACAAATTGCACTTGGTGCTAACCATGTAACATTTAATGGTCTCGCAGCAAATATAGGGAAACACAATGCTGTAACATTTCCAGTTCAAGCAGCAATACCAGCATCAGTAGTTGGTGAGTTTGTTATCTATAATAAAGTTCCAGCAGCTCCATATCCTCTTTCAGGTTTAAGCGAATTATTTATAAAACGTAATGGTGGTGTATCTCCATATACTGCACCATTGTCTATGAAGACTTTTACTGCTGGTGCAAATTCATATTGTTATCTTGCTTGTGGTCTTTTAATGAAATTTGGAACTGGTTTAACAAATGACGTAGGTTATCAATTAATCGATCTTAATACTATTGCACAGAACTATACTGCAGTTCCATTTATATTCCTTACTCCTAAAGAATATCAGCCAGGTAATAATTATAGAGCAGTTCAATTAAGGGCTTCCGATATTAATCAATTTGAAGTTGATACGCTTAACTTTCTTGGTGTTGGAGCTGTAGCTAATTACAATTGGATTGCAATAGGAACATATTAAGGATAAACCATGGCACAAAATAGATTTCTCATAGCGCCAATGACTGAAGGTCGACAGTCAGATGTTAAACCGTTTCTAATTCCAGATGAAGCATATGCAGAACTTAACAACGTTTACAATTTCCGAGGCCGTTTAAGAAAACGTTTTGGTGCTCGTCCTTTAAATACTTCTATAGCATTAGAGTATCAACAACTGTATACACGTTTAAGACATGCCTTGCCTGGTGGTGCTAATGTTGGTATAACAACTGCTGGTGGTAATGCTGCAGGTATTATACCTGGTGCAGGTGCTGGAGGCGCAGAAAGTCAAATATTCTCGATAGGTAACCAGATATTTACTATTTATGATATTGTTACCCCTGGTGCTGTTCCTATGTTAGCTACTGGTGGCGCAGGTACATTCAATATTGCAACAGGTGCATATGCATTTGTTGGATGTACTCCAGCAACACAAATATATTGGTACCCTTCATTACCTGTCATGGGGTTCTGTACCTATGAAACAGGGGCAGTAAACAATAATCCCGTAATAGCTTTTGATCAGAAATACGCTTATTTACACTCTGCTGGTGGTTGGAATCGACTTGGTGCAGGTATCTGGACAAGTACTGATCTTCAGTTTTTTTGGGGCGCTAACTGGCAAAGTAATGATTCAGCGGATAATTTATTATACGTTACTAATAATAATACAACTGACCATGTTAAATATTGGACTGGTGTTGCATGGGTTGATTTACGGCCGAGAACACGCGCAACACTGCCAGCAACAGATTATTTCATTGAGACTGCACGCCTTGTCATTACCTTTAAAGATCGACTCTTAATGTTGAATACAACAGAGACTGAAGGTGCAGCAGGTGCATTTTTTGTTCATGTTAATAGAGTTAGATGGTGTCAAAATGCTTCACCAGTTCAAGATGATGCATGGCGTGAAGACATACCTGGTAAGGGGGGTTGGAGAGATGCGCCTACAAGGCAATCTATTATAACAGCATCTATCCTTAAAGATCGATTAATAGTCTATTTTAGTTCAAGTACATGGGAACTTGTCTATATGGGCAACGAAGTTGACCCTTTCAGATGGTACCAGCTCAACAATGAGTTTGGCTCTGAGGCTACATTCTCACAAATATCCTTTGATAAAGTAATACTTGGTATCGGTAACGTGGGTATTCAAGCCTGTAATGGTGCTCAAGTTGAACGTATCGATGAAAAGAATCCACAAGATGTCTTTGATATTCATGCAAATAATGATGGTACACAACGTATACATGGTGTCAGAGATTTTTACACTGAAATGGTCTATTGGTCCATTGTATATCCAACATATCTACAAAGACCTACGTATAAGTTTCCCAACAGGATACTCGTATATAACTACAAATCTAATACATGGTCATACAATGATGATTCTATTACTGCATTCGGTTACTATGAAAAACAAGATGCTCGTACATGGGCTAATATGGATCAAACATGGGCAGATACAACTGATATATGGGACTCTGGACAGTTAGCGAACAATCCCAAACTCATTATTGCTGGCAATCAAGAAGGGTTTACCTTTATCGTAGATCAAGAGAATCCAAGAAACTCGATTGGGCTATCTATAACTAATATCGATAATACCAATAATGTAATAACTGTTATAAATCATAATTTAAGAGAGCAGGAGTTTATTCTCATAGAGAATTGTCAGGGACTTACTAATTTCAACAATCGTATATTTAGATTTACTGTTATTGATGATAATCACATAGGAATAATAGCTGAATTAAATGTAACTATTTATACTGGCGGCGGTACAATTACGCGTGTTTCACAAATAGATATTCTCACTAAACAGTACAACTTCTTCCTAAAAGAAGCACGTAATGCCTTTATTAATAAAGTTGATTTTCTTGTTGATAGAGATGCCGGTCAGGTAACTGTAGAATGTTTTCCTTCGTATAGTAATATACCTTTAGTAGAAGATGGTATTGCATCTAATGTTCTGATTGGAACAAGTATATTAGAACTTACACCCTACAGAGACAATGAGAGTCAAAATATTGGTACAACAACTATTGCTGGTCTTTTTGCCAGAATTGTTCCTGGTGGTTATTATGCAGTTGGGCAACAGTTTTTAGTAGAATCTACTATTGGCAGTGCATTGTTTACAGTTATATCAAGTGACCCTGGTCCGCAACCAATGGCTGCTACTGTTGGTAATGGATCATTCGATTTTACAACAGGAATTGTTGCAATTGTTACTAATGTAGCTTTTGCTCAGAAAACAGTCTCTTTCTTTCCATATACACCTAATCCTGTTGAACAATCACAGTCTCAGTATTGGCATCCAGTATACTTCCAAGCAGAAGGAGAAGCAGTACAACTACGTATTACATTAAGTACTCAACAAATGTTGACATATCATAATGCATTATCAGACTTCACTCTTAATGCTATGGCAATTTATGCTATGCCAACCGCGTCTAGATTCCAATAGTTAGGTCTTGATGTACTCTAACGTAACGAATGTATAATTATATGCTGATGCGTTAAAATTCGTTGTCAAATAGATATTGGTACCATCGGCATACAATTGTATGATTTCTACAAGATTTGCTGTTATGTAAGGAATTGGTACGTACTTGTGGGGAACTAATTGGGTTGCTGCACCATAGATACGCGTCATTTTGTACGTATTAGATGTAAAATCTATGCCATGAGCTAAATTGTCTATCCCACTATTAGGTAAAGTCCTGGGCCATGGAAATGTTTTCCTAAATACTTGCCGTCGCGTTGGTTTTTGTGGTGTTGTTGATGTTAATGTTGTATCAGGAAAATATGTTTGCCCACATGAAAACTCTGTTTGTGGGTACATTCCTGTGTCTTTAAGGTTGATTGCTTCACTTACTTTGCTCATTGTTTTTCTAAGATCAACAAGAAATTCTTTAAACTGTTGGCTATTGATATCCATCTGATAAATAGTTTGTATGTCGAACACACTTGTAGTCTCTAGAAACAATCCTGGTTCGTTGTGTTGTCCATATGTGGCCATATTAATCTTTCTTTTTATGGGAGGGGAGTAGTACTCTATTAAAGATATATTAACATAGAAAAGAGAGGCGAATAATGGCAAATCAAGTATACCAATCCAATATGCAACCCTATGGTCAAAATAACGATAGTTACTTGTGGGGCAGTCCTGAACGTGTTGAACAGTTACAAAATTATAGTCCTAATCAAAATAATGCTATGGATCAAGCATTGCAACAGGGCCTTCAAGGTTCAATGAATAACTTTGATTTTGCACCTATTGAAGAACAAGCTCGTACAGGATTCGCACAAAAGACTATACCTGGCATAGCAGAACGATTCTCAAGTCTTGGTAGTGGTGGACAACGTAGTTCAGCCTTTTTTCAATCATTAGGTCAAGCTGGTGCAGGACTTGATGAAAGTCTTGCAAGTATGAAAAAGAATTACAATCTTCAAATGATGCCTATGATGCAAAACCTGATGAATATGGGCCTTAATAGGCGTTATGAGAATGCTATGCATGCACGTGTACCAGGTATGGTGGAAACTGGCCTATCTTCATTACTTGGTGGTCTTAGTAGTGGCCTTGGTCTTGCTGCAACTGGCGGCATGGGGCATATGATGGGTATGTTTGGCAATTCCAATACTGCAGGACAACAATTTGGTAGTCCAATGCAACAATACGGCAACCCAATGCAACAATACGGCAACCAAATGCAAGGTTTAAATAGAAGTAACTATCAAGTTGGTTTAAACGGCGGTTTCCGCGGATAAGGTGATAATATGGCAATAGTATTCCCAAAGACGATGGGTGCAGGAGAACGGCTCGGTGGAGCGATTGGCGGCGGGTTAGGTCGTGGTATGGAATCAGGTTTTCAGGCATTAGCTAATTTAAAAATGAATCAGTATACACAAAAACAACAGATGAAGATGCAACAACAACAAATGCAATATACACAACAACAACAACAACAAAGGAACTATCAAGCGTTGTCATCAATGTTGCCAAATATGTCTAATGAGCAGCGTCTATCACTATCAAACGCAGATCCTGCGCTGTTAAGTAAGTATGTAACACAACAACTACAGTCTCAAGGTAATGAACCAATAGCACGAATATTTGCCTCTATGGTTAATGGCAACCAGAATCAACAAGGACAACCTCAACAAGTTGGACAACAACTTCAAGATGAACAACTTCAAGGTCAACAACCTCAACAAATTGGGCAACAACTTCAAGATGAACAACTTCAAGGTCAACAACCTCAACAAATTGGGCAACAATTTCAAGCCAATAGCGGTAATCCTCAAGTATCAGCCGATGAGCTAAAGAATTTATCGAGCAATAGATTGATGCAGACAGGTCAGACGTTAATCAAAAATAAACAATTTAACGAAAACCTTGCATTCAAAAAGAGCGAATCTCAAGAAAAGCGTAGCGAGTTTCAAGAAAAAGGGTATCGTCAGGATCAACTGGCCTTGCAACCATTCCTTAAAGAAGATAGAGAGAAATTCCAAGGAATAAAGAAAGAAAAAGAGATAGCATCCGAAATGCTCGATATAGCAAACAACTACAAAGGTGAGTTCCCCGGACTAATTATGGGAAATGTTCCAGAACCTTTGAAAAAAATGTGGGTTAATAATCCTAAAGTTCGTCGTTTCATGCAACTTCAAGCTGAATTAGTACGGAAATCTGCCGAAAAAGGTGGTGGGCGAGCCTCTAAACATCTTTATCAGTTGGCTGAATCAGGCAAAACTGGTATTGGGCAACCTATTGAGACTATTCAAGAATCCTTACAGAACTATATTAATGAGTATGGAAAATCTAAAGACAGAGAGAGGTTTAAGGTCTCATTGCGCGATAAGAAAACTGGTAGGTATCCGACTGATTTACCTGAACGTCTAGTTGAATATGATATGGCGGAAGAAGAACCTTTGAATTATCCAAAATATTACACTGAAAATACCATCTATGAAGATGAGAATGGAAAACGCTCTGTATTAAAGAATGGTACATGGAAGGATATGTAATGGGACGAATAGTAAGCGGCGGTCTTATTGGTTCACAATCTAAGCAAAATATTACCCCTCAACATACTAGTAATAAATCAAAAGGCTTTGAACCGTACCTAGGACCTTTGACTGAAGAACAAGAATCGACCCCACAATACATAGCTCGCAACGTAGCAAAGACTCCTGCATCTCTTTATGAAATGGGTCGTTCTTTAGGTGGTTTAGGCAACCTAGTTGAATTAGGCGCCCGTAAACTTGGTGCACCAGAGTCAGTTAAAAATTTGTTAGGGCATATAATTCCAACATCACAACAAGCACATGAAGAAGCAGCATCTATATTGCCTCAATATATGACTGAGAACAAGCAGGGCGATGAGCTACCACAATTTGCAGCTAAAGAGTTAGCCTTAGCCGCAGCGACTGGTGGTCTTGGTAGACCATTAGCATTTCTAGCATCATCGCTTGGTGGTCTTGCTGGTGGTTATATTGGTAGTGAAGTAGGCGGCGCTATTGGTAAAAGAGTTGGTGACGAAGAAGTAGGTAGAGCAATTGGAGGCCTCGGAGGTGGTTTTGCAGGTTCTACAGGCACTCAAATAGGAGTTAAAAAGTTACGTCCATCAAAAGCATTGCCAGAAATGTTCAATCGCGATAAAGCACAGCGTATCAATTCTGCTACCGATGAAATGAGAGCGTATGATACTCGCATCAAAGATGTTAAGCAACAACAGCATGAATCATACAAAAAAGCACAAGAAACTATTCCACATTCTCAAAAAAGTGATGCTACTGGATTATATAACAAATTAAAAGACATAAGTAATAATATTAGTTCTGGACTAACACAGCCTGAAAAATCATCTATTATGGAGCGTGTTAAATCTGTTGCAGGTGACATCAAAAATAAGAAATTAACTATTGGTCAAGCGAAAGAAGCGCGTAAAAATATTAACGAAGCAGTATATACAAGACATATCCCTTCTGGTGTTAAAAATAAACTTAAAGAGGTCACGGGAGCACTTGATGAATTCATTGAAACATTTGGCCCCGAACATTATGAACATTTTAAGCGTGGTGAAACATCGACAATAGAACTTAAACAGATGCAGAAACAACGCAATGAATTTATACAACAAAAAAAGAGTCAGATTCGTAATATTAATAAGGAATCTCTCGATGATATAACTGATCCTATTAGAAGTTCTATAAAAGATGGAAACAAGCCACTTTACAATGACATCATTAAATCTCCTGTTAAACAGAAAGAAGTTGCATCAAATATAGAAAAAGCATTAGGATTCGCGAAGGATAAATTTGGTGTTGTCTCGGCAGGTATTATACTTGGTGCATTAGGACTTGATAAAAGATTAGCAGTCCTAGCGTCAGGATCAGGAATTATATTGCAAAATCTTCATAAAGAAGTTTCTCTTGCTCGAAATATTGCTAAGAAATACCCACAATTATTTAAGGAATATACTCCACAACTAATAAAGGCAGCCCAGCAAGGTGTAGCACAGACAGCAAACGTAATAACAACTTTAGGCACAAAAGTTGAACAAGCAGCAACTGAACCTTCTAGGCAACAACCTACAAAACAATCTACAAAACAAACAAAAGGTAGAATTATCAAAGGTGGTTTACGATAATACCCAAGCGATAAACATACAAATGATCAAGTGTTCTATTACCCACATAAATTCTCCATAAATGTTACTGGTATCTTTAAAATTAAACTAGTTCGACCTACTTCAAACATGGGACTACAAATTCGAGTCCCATTATTTACAGCAGTGTTTAAACGCCTATCTTATTCAGATAGCATATATGTCATAATAACAACCCCTCAAATATAATTTTTGTCCTTTAACATCTTCCCCGTAAGGGCCTCAATCACATACTGCCGCATTGAGATGCGTCTCTCAATAGCATGTTTTTTTACTTCGATAAGGAACTGTCTCTCTACTTTTATGCGGAGGAAAGTACTGTCTTTAACCGTAGATTTCAATTCTTCACGTTTCACAAATACTCCTACTTTTGGTATAAATAGTATAAACGGTATAAATATACTACAAAATGGTAACATTTAAGTAAAGCTTTTTTTTTAAACTGGATTCATGCTTTACTATATATAGAAGTAGACAATGTTAGGAAATGTATGAAAATGTTGTTACTTTTGTCGTGTCTTTTTTGTATATATCATTCTGTTCAATCTTGTGGACTAATGGTATGGGGAAACAGTGCCTCGTCCGATCTCGTTAGTGCTAGCGCATCTTTTAGTAATAATTTTAACTACTGGCAAACGTTTCACAGTTTTAATATCAATTACAATGATCTGTTCATATTGTTGACCACGGATTGCATTTTCCACATTTTATTCATTGGCATAATAGTTTACTTAATATATTATTCACGTTTTTAAAAAGGAGACGTAATGGAACTTAAATCAACAGTTATATTAGAAGTTAAACGAGGTGAATTTGTTTTTAGAATGGAATTACCTGTTGGAGCTCCCTTGGGCGATACCTATGAGGCTGGTTGGGACTTTTTGAAAAAGATTAATGATTTAATGACTGATGCCATTGAAAAAGCTAAGCCACAAACCAATAAAGAAATTTCTGGCGAGCGAGATGAGTAATCTTACACGAGCACGTGCTATTGAGTTATTATTCTATGATCCCAATGATCTCGACCCAGTAGTTTGGCATGTTGTAACTGATAGTCTCGAAGAATCATGTTTTCTTGTACGGTTTACTAATAGTAGCGATTCGATTATTTATCTATCATACGATAAGGGTGTAACAACTCATGATGTATCAATTCCAGATTCTGTAGTCGAAATTCAATTTCAGAGCAATGCTCCATATTCTGGCAGATCTAACAGTATTGCTAAAGGTACTTCCATATATGTACGTGGAAGACCTGATGATGGAATATTTTGTATATCAGGGTATACATATGTGGAATAACAATGCAAATCAAAAATAGAGCACGCGCTTTGCCTACATGTATACTTGATGGGGCCCTCTTTCCCATTAATCCAATGGTCTATTGCCCACCATTAACAGCACCGATATTTAGGCTTTCGATTTATAATAACCTAAAATTTGGCGCTGCATATTTATACATAGATGGAAACGCGGCTGATGTTATATTTTCTGAAATGCCATTACATATCGATACTCAGAAATTTAACTCATATAGCGAGAGAACTACATTATTCCCCAAAGGTACCATTTTTAGTATTGATAATGAAGAAGATTTTAACGCTGGTTCAGTAATTTTAGTAGGTTATACCTATTACTGGGAGGTCTAATGGGCATACAAACTTCTATACGTTTAGAAATAGCCCCCGCAGCAAGTAAATTATGGAATGCCATTGTCGTAGGTTATACCACTTTGGGTAATCCTATTAGCAACCGAGCACGCATGATTCTTTTGCAGAATTTTACGAATGGTGATTTGTGGATATCAAAAAATGGTGTAGATGATCATATTCCCTTAGGTTCACGATCATTCATGTTACTTGATATCATGTCAAATCAATCGGCACAAGGCATGTCCTTTTATGTTTCAAAAGGAACACAATTCTATGTCAAATGGCTTGAAGCTGCTGGTCCCGCTTCTGGTAGTGTTTACATGACATATTTCTACGGTTCGGAGGAATGATATGTCACAATCAGGTTCTTTATTTGTAACACCTCCAGTTGGAGCCGGCGTCCAGTATTTAGGCGATGGAACTCTTGATAATAACGTAGGACCAGATCTTGGTGGTCTTATATCTATTCTCGGCACTGCAGGCGATGTTATTGTAGCATACAATACACATGCAAACGCTGTAACATTAAGCACAGTCGGGAATGCTGCAAGCTTTGATGCGGATGTGGGGGCTGCTGTACCTGTTGCTGGTGTACTTAAGGTTTTTGGCACTGCCAATAAGGTTACTACAGCAGCTGAAGATGATAAGGTAACTATATCATTGCCCAATAATGTCACTATTCCAGGCGACTTTCAGGCCGCTAATGTTGTTTCATCGGGTGCTATTAATTGCGCAACAGTAGTAACAACAGGAATAGTTACAGTTGGAGGTAATATCAGCATCACAGGGAATATGAGTGGAGTTGCCAATATTGTTTGTTCTGGAATAATATCAACGACTAGTACAATTGGAGGATTTGTATCATATGCAGCGCTAGAACATTTCGCCTATTATACTACCTATGGCGATATAGCAACTGTCCATGGCAATTTAGGAACTGTTCATGGTAGAGTTTCTGGCAAAACTTTGATTGTTGAGACTACTGCAACTATCAGTTCACTTAATGTACCAGGCATACTATCTAATACAAATGCTGGTCTCATACAATCATCAGCTGGTGCTAATGGACAAGTACTTATTGGTGGCGGCGCAGCTCCCGCTTGGCGTAATCTTACAGCTGGCAATGGAATAGTTGTAGGTAATCTAGCTAATTCAATAACAATAGGTCTTAATAATAATATTGTTCTACCAGGTACTTTTGGGGCATCGTCAGTTACCTCCGATAATTTAATGACTGCAAGCAATGGCTTAACAGTTAGCAGTGGCAATGTTACTATCACTACTGGTAATGTTGATGTAAGTGGTGGCACCATGGCAGTTAGAGGCTCTATTTCGAGTACACATGCTGGAATATCGGCTGCTGGAACGATAGTTTCTAATAATTTAGAGACAGGATTTAGATCATATTCCCAAATTGGTCATTTAGCTTTTTTCACTGAAAATGGTGATATATCCGCTTTTAATGGTAATATCGTCGCATCAGGCGGGACTATTATTGGTAGCCATTTAAATGTAACTTTCAATGCAACTATAGACTCGCTTAATGTACCAGGCATATTATCTAATACAAATACTGGTCTCATACAATCATCAGCTGGTACTAATGGACAAGTACTTATTGGTGGCGGCGCAGCTCCCGCTTGGCGTAATATTACAGCTGGTACGGGAATATCAATAACTAATGCAGCTAACTCAATAACGATTACTAATTCAGGTGTAGGTGGCGTTAAGGCAGCATTTTTTGCACAACTAAATGCACCAAAAGTTAATATTTCTGGCGATGGCTCAACATATTTATTCAAGGGACCAGATCTTACTGAATCATATGATACAACAAATTCATTTAGCCATAATACTAATCCGGCACGATTTGTTGCTCCAGTTAATGGGATATATCAATTTACGTTGTCTGTTTCACCTTCAGCAGGGTCACAATTTTTTCATTACACAAATACTCTCAATATATATGCACCTGGAAGAACTTATATATTGACTCGTACGCCGATAATTACACGTGATATGCAAGGAACACAGGGTGATATATCCCAACTAACAACTAATATACAACTAACGATTGGTCAACAAGTATCCTTTGGCTTTGAATCTCAATCTGGTACGGGTGTAAAAAATTGTTCTTTAGTAGCGTATGACACTTATATCACAGGTTTTCAAATCTCATAATTCTTAAAAAGGAGAATTAGAAATGTCTAAAAATGTAAACAATTTATCCTCTTATGGACAAAACCAACCACTTATTGGTGTTTTTGATCCGCCGATAGCATCAAAACGCAATCCGACTGGTAACGATAAAGCATCCATCGGGCGTGTTTGGGTTAACAAACTAACAAATACTATTTATATCCTGTCTAGTTTTGCAGGAGGTCAAGCAGTCTGGACAGCGGTCGATAATTCAGGTGCAACAGGTATAACGTGGTCGCGTGAAGCAGGTGCGGCAGTCGCTATGACTAATAATCATGGTTATGTGAATACTAATGCCGGACTCACTACTTTTACATTACCTGCAGTTTCACCCCTAGGGTCGGTAATTAAGATAATCGGTGAAGGCGCTGGAGGATGGCGAATCAATGCCCAAGCAGGTCAAAACTTTAGATTTGGTCAAGTTCCAGGTGTGGCAGGTGGAAGCATAAGAATCCCTATCAACCATACATATGCGTCTATTTCATTGATTACGTCTGTAGCAAATACAACATTTGAAGTAGTTTTAACTAATGACAATATAAACGTTACTTAAAAAAGAGAGTTTTAAAGGAGAAAAATATGCCTTTTAATAATATGAATAACAATTATCAAGCGTCACGTTATATCGTTGATATTGATGGGACTACACCATTTGCTACAATTCAGTCGGCGATTGACCAGACTGTTACAGATGGTATTACAAGTGCTACAGTAATGATACGTCCAGGAACATATGATGAAGCATTAGTGCTAGTAGCAGGAATTAACCTGCAAGGATCAGAGGGTGAGGTATATATAAGAGGTATACATACACCACCAGCTACTGGTTCTATCATGTTTTCAGGACTTAATCTTACGACTACTGCAGATATTTTGTTTGATGCTGCTGCTGGTACATGTAATATTAAGTTTTATGACTGTACATTCTATGCAGTTGGTGGAACGTATGACTTTGTTGGTCAAATATGTGATCTTGCATTATGGACCGGCGATATAACCATTGAATCATGTAATGAAACAACAGGATGTACTAACTCAATTATATTTAATAATGGTAGTTCAGCTGTTGATATTATTGATTGTCCAGGAATTGGTTCTGGAGCTGTTTCAGCAACATTAACAGGTATTACCCGTATCATTAATTCCAGGATTAACTGTCCTCTAGGTTTTGTTGATGGCGATGTACAAATCGAGAATTCAACTATATCCGACATTATCACTATTACCGACCCTGCTGTAACTCATATTTACAACTCATATCTAACTCATGCTACAGCATGTATTGATTACAATTCAACAGGCGTTCTTGATATAGGCAACACTGTTATTGATGTAGTAGGCAGTCCCGTCATAACTGGTACTGGAACAGCCCTTGAGATTGGTGAAGTCACCTTCATGAACGATTCAGTCATTGCAGGTACATTAACACAAACCTTAGTAAGTGGTTGCTTCGCTAGTAACTTTCAAACATATGGTGTAGTTCGTCTTCCTGAAACCTCAGTCGGTGCGGATAATGGCGTTATATATATCGAAACAGAGCCATATTTACATTCTATGGGCACTGAGAACACTTTCGTCGGTGAACGCGCTGGTAATTTTACACTGACTACTGCAACTTCTATAGACTCAGTCGGTATCGGTACCGAATCTTTGAACGATATAACCTCAGCTGCGTACTCTACTGCCGTTGGTGCCTACTCTCTTGACAACCTTACAACTGGAGATAAGAATCTAGCGCTAGGATTTCAAGCAGGAACAACGATAACAACTGGTACAAGCAATGTACTTATTGCAAATCCCGGATCAGCTGCAGCCGAATCTAACGTAATACGTATAGGTGTTGATGGTGCAGGTGCTGGACAACAGGACTCAAATTACCAAGCAGGTATATACCAGGCTACAACTGGAGCGACAAAAGAAGTCGTTTATGTTGATAGTAACTTTAAATTGTCTTCATCTAATTTAGGTATTACACAGTGGATTGAAGCGAATACTGATCTTACTGCTGCAGTTAATACTGGATATGTCGTCAATATTACTGTGCCAGGATTGCTTACTATAACTATTCCTACAACATCAATTCTAGGCGACGTGGTAGAAATAGCCGGTCTTACAGCTGGAATGTGGTCCATTGCTCAAAACGCATTACAAGTCATTCATTTCAGTGGCGTTGATACAACGGTTGGTGTTGGCGGCTCATTATCAGCTACAACACGCTATGACACTATCAAGCTATTGTGCGTAGTCGCGGATACTGAGTGGATTGTATTGGCAAGTTCAGGTGTCTTTAACCTAGTTTAATTTAAGGATTTACTATGGCAAAAGTTCAAGATTCAACAAATCTTTATACTCCTGATACTCTTATAGTTGATGCTAGCGGGCATAGTCCATTTACTACAATTACTAGTGCTCTTACAGCAGCAACAGACATGGGTTACACGGCTGTTAATATATATATTAGACCAGGTACATATACAGAAGATTTAACTCTTGTTGATTCATTCTCTTTAATTGGCTCTTATTATAAAGGAGTTATTGTTAATGGTACTCATACTATTCCATTAGCTGGTGAGTTTAGAATGAAGAATATTTACTTTCAACAGTTAACACCTGCAACAGATATATTTATTGAATCAGGCGCAAGCTCATGTGGTTGCAGATTCAATAATTGTTATTTTTACCCTGATAGTGGCGCAAGCTTTAATCTTCCTACAAGCACAAAGACTGTTAGTCTTTCCGAATGTAATGGCTCTGCTGTAACATCAGATTCTGTATTTAATAATGCTGCTTCTGCTTCTTTTTATCTTATTAATTCAAATATGGGCAAAGGTGCTGTTGCAACAACTGCAAATGGATATGTTCTTCTTAGGGATAGTAACCTTAAAGTGCCTTTAACGCTATCTGGTGCTGCAAGATGTGATATGTTTGGATCTTATCTTTATGGCTCTTTAACAGCATCTGATACAGTTGTTACTAAAATATGGTTCTCACAATTTGTTACCGGAGTGAATACCCCAATAACTGCCAATGTTGGAACCTCTGTATTTCTTAATAATGTTACTATTGATACATCAGCTGCAAATTTTGCAACTGGCGCAGGTACAGTCGTATACAATGAAGTTACCTGTCTTGATAGTTCAGCACATAACGCTACAACGGAACTGTATAACTCTAGGGTTATAACTGGATCATTGCAGCTTGATGAGGCTGATCAGGGTGTTTGCCTAATAGATGGCGGGCTAGTTACCCCTACTGCAATGACGGATGGACAGATTGTAATGGGATCTACAGGTTTAAGCCCTGTGGTTGGCACAGTTACAGCTGGCACTAATATTAGTATCACCAATGCAGCCGGTTCTATTACCGTTAACGCTACGGGACCTGCAAGTGTTACATGGACAACAGCAACTATAGACACTGCTCTTGTTGTTAATAATTCATATGTAACTGATATTGCTATACCAGGTCTTCTTACATATACCATTCCAGCAACAGCATCCTTAGGGGATTCTATTGAAATAATCGGCTATTCAGTTGGTGGATGGTCTATAGCACAAAATGCTAACCAGAGTATACGATTGGGCGTATCTACAAGTACAATCGGTGTCGGTGGTTCAGTTAGTTCATCAGTAGCTTCGGATAGTGTCAAGCTTGTTTGCATGGTAGATGGTGCAAGTACTGAATGGGCTATTGTATATGCAGTTGGAAATCCCACAATCGTTTAATTTTTCAACCGTTTAATTTAAGGATCTATAATGGCAAAAGTTCAAAATTCAACAAATCTTTATACTCCTAATACTCTTATAGTTGATGCTAGCGGGCATAGTCCATTTACTACAATTACTAGTGCTCTTACAGCAGCAACAGACATGGGTTACACGGCTGTTAATATATATATTAGACCAGGTACATATACAGAAGATTTAACTCTTGTTGATTCATTCTCTTTAATTGGCTCTTATTATAAAGGAGTTATTGTTAATGGTACTCATACTATTCCATTAGCTGGTGAGTTTAGAATGAAGAATATTTACTTTCAACAGTTAACACCTGCAACAGATATATTTATTGAATCAGGCGCAAGCTCATGTGGTTGCAGATTCAATAATTGTTATTTTTACCCTGATAGTGGCGCAAGCTTTAATCTTCCTACAAGCACAAAGACTGTTAGTCTTTCCGAATGTAATGGCTCTGCTGTAACATCAGATTCTGTATTTAATAATGCTGCTTCTGCTTCTTTTTATCTTATTAATTCAAATATGGGCAAAGGTGCTGTTGCAACAACTGCAAATGGATATGTTCTTCTTAGGGATAGTAACCTTAAAGTGCCTTTAACGCTATCTGGTGCTGCAAGATGTGATATGTTTGGATCTTATCTTTATGGCTCTTTAACAGCATCTGATACAGTTGTTACTAAAATATGGTTCTCACAATTTGTTACCGGAGTGAATACCCCAATAACTGCCAATGTTGGAACCTCTGTATTTCTTAATAATGTTACTATTGATACATCAGCTGCAAATTTTGCAACTGGCGCAGGTACAGTCGTATACAATGAAGTTACCTGTCTTGATAGTTCAGCACATAACGCTACAACGGAACTGTATAACTCTAGGGTTATAACTGGATCATTGCAGCTTGATGAGGCTGATCAGGGTGTTTGCCTAATAGATGGCGGGCTAGTTACCCCTACTGCAATGACGGATGGACAGATTGTAATGGGATCTACAGGTTTAAGCCCTGTGGTTGGCACAGTTACAGCTGGCACTAATATTAGTATCACCAATGCAGCCGGTTCTATTACCGTTAACGCTACGGGACCTGCAAGTGTTACATGGACAACAGCAACTATAGACACTGCTCTTGTTGTTAATAATTCATATGTAACTGATATTGCTATACCAGGTCTTCTTACATATACCATTCCAGCAACAGCATCCTTAGGGGATTCTATTGAAATAATCGGCTATTCAGTTGGTGGATGGTCTATAGCACAAAATGCTAACCAGAGTATACGATTGGGCGCATCTACAAGTACAATCGGTGCCGGTGGTTCAGTTAGTTCATTAGTAGCTTCGGATAGTGTCAAGCTTGTTTGCATGGTAGATGGTGCAAGTACTGAATGGGCTATTGTATATGCAATTGGCAATCCCACAATCGTTTAATTTTTCAACCATTTAATTTAAAGATCTATAATGGCAAATAACAACATTACAAACAACCGTAGTTATGCTATGACATCTGATACGGGTATCACGTCAACAACGGGGAATATTACTGCCACCTTAGGAGACGTAGTCTTGACCAATGGTAAGTTAACCCTTGGTGTATCAACGGGTACTGATGGGCAAGTTATCATTGCTACTACTGCTGGTAATCCAGCATGGGCAGCTCTTACGGCTGGTGATGGTGTATCTGTTACTAATGCAGCTGGTTCAGTTACTCTTGCAAGTACTGCACCATTTACATGGGCTCAAGTAGGTGCTGATGCGGCTCTTACTGTTAATCAAGGAACGGTCAATAGTAAGGTTGCGTTACTTACAATGTCACTTCCCGCAGCAAGCGCTGTTAATACAGTCATAAAATTAGTTGGATTGGGTGCAGGTGGTTGGACCATTACTCAAGGAGCTAATCAGCAGATTCTAGTTGGTGATACGAATACAACTTTAGGTGCTGGTGGAACGCTTTCATCAACAGATGCAGGTGACTGTTTATCAATGATATGTACTACTGCGGACCTTGTATGGCGAGTATTTAATATGGTTGGCAATTTAACAGTCGTCTAATACTATGGGGGGCCCACGGCGGGCCCCCCATTCTTCAAGGGAACAATTATGGCAACAAATAATGCAATTAATGCACTTGGTCCGTTACCAGAATTCTTTGCTACATTATCGACAACTGCGCTTGCGGTTACTGGTGATTCGACTCTGTATAAATTAGCTTTAGCTCTTGAGTTATATGATACTACAAATTCTTTTTCAACTGTAACTTATGAATTTACCGCGCCCATAACAGGTAAATATAGACTAATAGCAAGAACTCAACTTCATTCTTTAACTGCCGCGCATACTCTAGGGTATATCACTATTGTTACTACAGCTCGAGGTTATGTTAGTAATATTGTTAGTCCAGGAGCAATTCGTAATTCTTCTAATGCAACAGTTTTAGCTTGTGATGTCATTGCTGATATGACATTAGGGGACACGGCATATGTGGAAGTTATTGTAGCGAATGGCGCCAAGGTTGTTGATTGTTCATACAATTCTCCAGCAGTGCCTCGCACATTTTTTCAGGGTTACTTAATACGTTAAGGAATAGTATGGCAACAAATAATAGTATTAATCAATACAATCCGCAGGCTTGCTTCATGGTACGTCCCGCTAATAACAAGGTGAACGTTACTGGTGGCGGTGTAGCTTATACGGTGGCTTTTGACGAAATAATCTATGACAACACAAGCTCGTTCAATATTGGGACTTATACCTTTGTGGCTCCTTATACTGGTAGATACTTTCTAGCTGCTAATGTTCAGTTGAGCAATCTTCCAGCTATACTCAATTCCTTGTTGATAAATATTGATACATCAGTTACTGATTGTGGGTCTATTTGGACAAGCAATAATAGTAAATCAGTAGGTAATTTATATATTTTACAATCATCATTTATCGTATCGTTAGTAGTTGGCAGTACTGCTACTGTTTCTGTAAATTCAAGTGGAGGGACTCAAACTGTTTCAGTTGACACTACTAGCGCTGTTGATCCACTAACATTTTTCTGTGGTTATTTAATACGATGAGGACATATTATGGCAACGAATAATATAATCAATCTATCTGATCTACAATCGATATTCTTTGCGTATCCAAGCGCTCAATTATCATTGGTTACTGGAGACAATACGAAGTATAAACTAGCTATGAATAGCGAGTTGTATGACGTTAACGGCGATTATAATAATGCGACTTATGCCTATACAGCGCCTGTAACGGGAAACTATTTCCTACAGTGCAGTTTAAGTTTATCTGGAATAACAGCTAACCATACAGATTGTATTTTATATATAGAGCCTACTGGCAAAAGTTATATAAGTTCACATTTGAATCTTGCTAATGCAGTCTCATCTTCTGCGAATGCCTACGCATATTCAAATATTATTGTAGCTCTAACGGTAGGTGATAGCGTTACATTTTCACTACAAGTATCTTCAACAAATAAAACAATCAATATTAGAACTCTAGGTTCAAGTAATCCACTTTCATGGATAGCTGGTTATTTACTACGATAGGATTACAATGGCAACAAATAATGCAATTAACTTAGCTACCCCTACAAGTAACACAGTATCGGTGACTCAGGCTTCTGGAGCTATATCTATTGAAACTCTTGAAGTATTACAAACAGATACTGGTTTCGCTAGCTGGACAGGTGCTGGTGCATATTACGATGATACTACGCTTGGTGAATTTACGGTATCGCGTGGTGGTACAGGATATATTAAAGGGGTTTTAGTAACATGGACTGGACCTCAAACTGTAACAGGATTAACAGCAGGCAATTGTTACCACATCTATATAGATGATACAGGGACAATTGGTAAGGCTTCTACGCGTACCGACGCACTCTTTAGCGATTACATATGTCTTTTTGAGTGTCTCAGGGATTCTAATCTCCCTACTAACAATCAGATAACTGTAAAAGAGAATCATCCATATAACTTTCCTGTTAATACCTCTAATTATTTGCATAATACAGTTGGATGAATTATTGAGAATAGGAGTGGTGGTGCTAATATTACCCTTAATGGTACCCAAAAGATACAGATTAACGGTGCTGATGAGCTTGATGATCATGGACTAGAAACAGAGATTGTAGATAGTGCTGGAGTGGCCGTTGTATGGAACAAGAAATATACTAATGCTGCTGGTAAGTGGTGTCGGTATGAACTATCTGATACTTTTGCTCTGGAACAATTACAGCATTGGGAGGCTCTAAGTTCGCGATAACTCGGCTGTATGCTTCTAAAGATGATCTCAATAGTTCTTGCCCTACTTTTTTTGCAGTTGTAGATACAGCTCAATATAATAATCTATCAAGAGCTAATACAGCTATAGCAAGATCACAAGTTGCTGCAGCATCGAATGAACTTTTGGAATTAGAGTTGGTACAGCTCGGGTATATTATATTCTCGCAATCGTCTAGTTCTATCGTGCAAGTGACAATTGCCAAGTCAACATTTAACACTGGTGTTACACAGTCTGGAACAAATACTGCATCTTTAATCAATACAGTTACCACTAATTTTAACAGTATACTTTCATCAGCTGACACGAATGTACAAAGTGCGCTTGATACTATCGACAATTTTGGAGTAAGTCCAAATGCGACGGGAGATAGTGGGAGAGTAGCCTCTACTACTTCGTTAACTAATGTAGTTAATACGACCCAGGGTGTTGGCTTGTTAACAATATTAAGTACTAACGGTAATAGCGCGGACAATACAGGTGGCGGTTTCATTAAAATTTACATTGGGACTGTTGCTTACTACATTCCGTATTTTGCTACAATTGCCCCTTAAAGTTGCAGCTATGGTATATAATAAACCCCCGCTTAATTCCACTACGGGGGTTTACCAAAAAAAGTAATATGTAGTAAAGCTTTGTGAATACAAGGAGTTCTCACATGCTATGTCTATTATATTCTTCTGATATCTGAAGTACATATTTTTCATCTTCAAGTTTGTGTTTGTTAACCTCAAAGAGTACTGTACTTAAAGGCAGCCAATTTATTTTATCTCGAGATACTTGTAGGTAGAATGTAGAATCAACATCGCAGATTGTACTGAATGGGGCGTCCTCTAACTGTGTGGGTAAGAAATGCCGTTCAATTATCATCTATTCCGCTCTCTTTCAGCTATAATTATACGTGCACGTGATATCGTCTCATCGTACATTGACTTGGGTAGATCTGCAAGTACTTGGATATTTCTTTGTTTGTAAAGATCTGTAAGTACATCCGGATACCCTCGTAAGGCCTTATCTAATTCTCGCACCTCAGTAGCATTGATTGTCTCGTACGACTGTTTGGAGTTACCTAAATGGACTGCAAGACCTTTTTCGAATTCTTTGCGTGATGGATCATGAGCGAAGACACCGTCGTCATCATAATAATCATTACGTCCAGCAATACCCAGAATAGACTCAGCGGCCCATCTTTTAGTAAGGGCTATCAGAGAACCATTAGCGCGTGGATCTGAAGGAGTTAGCAGTATACGTGAGATTGATTGTAACCATTCTCCTTTGTGTTCTATTCGAGTATGTATTACTGTTTCACCAGCAGGCTGGTTTACCAGTAATTGAGTAAAGGCAACTTGGTATTTGGACAAAGCTGCTCTGGTCGCTTTAAGGACTGCTTGAAGATCTGCATACTCATGTTTAGTGAATGAATTAACACGTTCGTATATAAGCTCTAAATATTCACCTTGGGCGGATGATAAAGCATCAGCGAGTAAATCTGTCTTAGGTGAACATATCGCTGATTGTGGTTGATTTTCGAGAGCTACTTGTACCTTCTCGTTAATTATTGCGGACAATTCTCTGTAATATTCAAGTAATAGATTTAGTTCTGATGCTTCCATGATACTCCAGCTCTAAAATGGGTTCTCATTAAAATCTTTACCAAGGATAGCTTCTTCAAATGGCACAGCTTGTTCTTTAAATGACTCGAGATATTGCACATTGATTCCATGTTTGTAACGTTTATTACCTGTTGCATCTTCCCATGAGTCGAGTTTGGTTCTACCATCTATTAGAATATAATTGCCCTCAAAGAGATAGTTTGAATATTTGTCGAGCAATAGCCCCCATAATTCACAATCGATTGACCAGCTCTTATTGACTGTCTCATTTGTTCTTGAGTTTATGTATGGTTCATCTATACGAAGCGTGAATTTCTGCATTCTACTTTTATTTAATTGTCTCAGTTCCGCTAAATTTGTGATAGTCCCCGTAAGTATTGTTCTATTAATTGCCATTTTTTTCCTTTATTTCTTTGATTTTTGTGAGTGCTGCTTTAAAATGGTTTGCTGATATATATTTTGAATGTGCGATACTAATAACTTTTTTCTGTTTCATCTCGGCTAGAAGTTCTATCATACTACCCTTCAAATAACCACCTTCTGCGAAAAGTTCGTCTTGTTGTTCTTTAGTAATATATCCTTCTAGTTCTTCAGGACCATAATTGTTTTGTTTAAGTTGTGTATTGTTTGATTGTTGCTCTATGGCGCCGTGTTCTGGATCATTTCTGTCGAACATTGGTATACCAAACAGGGTTTTGATTGCATATCTGCTCGCATAAGTATTGTCGCCACCTATTTTCATTTGAGCATCAAGACCAACATCTTCGGCACTGTAGAGGAAGTGGTATGTTGAGAAGAATTGGAATAGTTCGTCTTCTATGATGGAAGCACAAAGATACACACGTGTCTCATCTTTGATCTGATACAGACGCAATGTGAGTTTCTCTTGCTCTAAAATTCCGTAGCAGAAGAACAAAAGATGTTCAAGTTTAACATATGGTGATTTCTCGCCATGTTTACCATTACTTTCTTTAAGCAATCCTGTACGCATTGCATATTGCACTTTAGAGAACTTGGGCAATATTTTGTCGATGTTGTCAGATTGATATTTAAATTCCATCGAACCACTCCTTTTCTTTATCGACTCTTCAAACTTAGGGTAACAAGACTAATCACTTCATCCCCTTGCTTTGATAATATAATGTAATTGCGCTATCAACAATAGATGACATTGTTACACGGTGGCCAGATTTGTAGGACTCTATGTACAGCTCTGTCAATTTCTTACATGTTGATTGCCTCAGGGTATAACCAACTCTCATCTTGTACTCTTTGTAAAGTGGCTTCTTAATCTCATTTTCTTTACAAAGTATTTTTTGTTCAGACATGATATTTCAATCGATTTTATAAAGTTGTTCTAGTGTTTCTATTTCCGATTCAATCTTCTTGAGTAGACTCTCACGATTGCCAAGTGTAAATCCATCTCCGTGTTCTTTGTAGATTTTTATTAGTCTACTAACGTATATGTTTTGCGTGTGGATTAATTTCGCTATTTGTTGATTAAAATCTGTATGGATTTCCATGATACACCTTTACTGATATGATTTCCCGCTATTAATACTTACTAATTATAACATACGAAATCGTATGTAGCAATATATATTTTTATGTTTTTTACCATATAACAATGCATAAAAGAGAATAAAAAGAACCAACTCTTAGGGAGAACTTGGATTGCTAAATAAAAAGGTCCAAGTCTTAGGGAAAACTTGGACCGCTAGGAAGAATTGCACGGCTCAGAAATTATTAAACTGAGCCATACGATGAAAACTTTATCCCACAGTCATGCTACTTTTGTTTGCTTAACGGCAACAACAACGCCGTGGGATTAGTTTGGCTTAGGAGTCATTTATATATTTTATAGTGAATGGTTTTTATTGCAATAAAAAACCCCCGATAGCGTACGGGGGCAGAAAATCATATCATTAAAGGTGTAATGCTAAAATGATATAATCTAGTATTAACAATTTTTTTCTTTTAAGCAAGGGCCACATGGAAAATTTAAAAACAGTTAACAGCGAATGGATTAACGAATTACGTGTAATATCGGGCAAGAATGTCACGGAGAAGAAACAATTTAAGCGCACCAATAGATACAGAGAGGCGAAGATATTACGTAACTGTGAACCTCTTGATGTGCATATCTTGATACCAATGAGATAGACATAAAAAAAATAAGTAAGAAGTTTTTGAAGTTTACGGTTGTCGAAGTGTACATCTCTTCAATAACCAAGACTTTTAAACATTCTTACTTATTTCTTTGTACTTTAAGAGAAAATTGAAATAATAACCGAATTATACAGCATCCCACCAAGATTGTTTGTATGAATTCTAAGACTTCCACCTAAAGGACTTTTAAATTGTACCAGACACTAAATAAAAATCAAGCAAAATATAAGTATTTCCAAGGAAGGTTAATGACCGGAGCAAATGGATATTGTTTTCTGATATCTGTTTGGGCTGTGAGACATATCAAGCGTCTTATATCCAACCTATGAATGAGCCAGTTATAAGACGCGGATATAAAAATTTAAACCCCTGGGGAATAGAAAAACCCCAAAGGTTTAAATTTGATAATTGTTGAAGCAAATAGCTATTCAACAACCGTGACTTTTACAAACTTCTTACTTAATTTCTTTTTTTATTGTACCTTAAGAGAAAATTGAAATAACGTTCGAATTTATACATCCGTCCGGCAAGATTATTTGTATGAATTCTAAGACTTCCACCTAAAGGACTTTTAAATTGTACCAGACACTAAATAAAAATCAAGCAAAATATACAGATTCGCAAGAAAAATTAGCAACCAGATCGAATGGCGTTAGGATAACTACTGCTCCGAATTACGCTGATACGGTCCCTGTTCAAGAAAAAGAGATTGAAGAGTTCTTAACAATGTATCGATGCAATAAGCGTCTTGCTATCCTTAATTTAACATTAAGTAAGATTAAATTTAAAGGATATTGGCGTGCTTCGCATAGTTATATAGCGGATCTATTAAATGTTAGTTCAGACTATGTCCAAGAAACTCTCGATCGTAGTATGTCTCTTGGCATTATTCGTTCGAAGAGGACGTTTAATGGTTCGAGTATATACACCTTTAATTCTGAGTTTACCAAATCTGGTATTGTTGAAAGATTACGCAAATATTTCCCAGGCATGCGTTCTCTATTGAGTTTATTGTCTCTATTATCTTGTTTACCAAATTGTAGTTATGCCAACTCAATACATGCGTATGGTCAAAAAACCCGTACTGGTATTTTAAGTGAATCTTTAAGATCTATTAATTATTCTTACAATATAGAGTCAAGTACCAGGGAGGGGTTTAAAATTGGTAAAATCACAGAAACAGAGTTAACAAAAAAAGAAAAAAACCCTGAAAAGTGTGGAGAGACTTTTAAGACTAAAGTTCATCCTCCAATTAATCTATTTTTACTACAGTTAATTAAGGGCATTGGTAAAATCCCAGAAACAAATTTAAGAAAACAAGAAGAAAACCTCAAAGAGCCAAGAGAAAGAGAAGAGAACTCTAAAAAGAGTGAAGAGACTTTTAAGACTGAGCTTTATTCTTCAAGCAATCCATTTTTACAACAATTAATTAAGGGCAATGTTCTTTCTCTCAATAAAGAGACCCCTGTTGCGCTCCCCCCCTCAGAAAAAGAGCTAGTTGAAATAAGAAAGAAGAGGACACAAATTTTAATTGACAATGCAAAGTGTGAGCGGTTAGATCCCCGATTAAGCCCTAAGAGTAAGTATTTGTTCTTATCGGATTATGGTCGTGCTCTTGCTGTTTTAATGGGTATAAACGAATGGGATGCGGCCTTATTGGCGGGTATTTCTGCGCAAGACATTGAAGAGTTTTTGTTTAGGGTTAGCATAGCCGTGTATGATTCCAAGATAGCATCGAGGCAGAGTGTACGGTTTTTAAAGAAGGAAGAAAAGGACAAAGTGGTGCACACTGATGTTATACGTAATGTGGGTAATTTTGCATGGGGTATGCTCCGCAATAAATTTACTTTGGATTACGGTTTAGCTTCGAATGTACGGTATTATTATGGTCTCAAAAAGGAAGAGGTAGTGACGGCGCAGCAGCAATCGTTATGGATTGGTTCATTGAAGAAGATAATGAATGAGTTAGAAGTAAGTTATAGCGATATAGTTAAAGAGCGCACAAACAGGAAGAAGGTTATCCATCATAAGGTAAACTCCCCCCTCGAGTTGGCCCCCCAAGAGTTGGCCCCCCAAGAGTGGTCCCCCCAGTACAACTTTGAGG